>Ga0209492_1000006_pt1 | contig 95002 bp, 101 predicted proteins | sample PPLLak12cMay2015_FD_187253 | JGI IMG/M metagenome (GOLD analysis project Ga0209492, IMG submission 187253) | Freshwater sediment microbial communities from Prairie Pothole Lake near Jamestown, North Dakota, USA - PPLs Lake P7 Core (1) Depth... | ecosystem: Environmental > Aquatic > Freshwater >... | reverse complement strand
CCATACTGGAAATTAAACCAGCCAAATGTGTCCTCCGCTTTTCGTTTGTTGAATTTAAATACCTTACGAAGCAGAGGGATTGCATATGCTTTAAATAGTTCAAGCTGCGTGGTTGTCATAGTCCATTGATAGTACCAATCATCTATGATACGAGCTTCTTCTATTGTTTTACCCACCATATTTAGCTGATATTCAATAAGATGTGTGGTGATGTTTGTTCTATTCACCACAACGCGTGGTTCAGGAAAGAATCTATTCTTGCTAATCTCAGCTAAGAATTCCTTCTTATCCCAAACCTCTACGTGTGGACGCTCTTCTATGAATGACAGCTTTATGATGTCTCCCTTGATGTAGCTAATGAAACAAGGAGTACCTATGTAGTCCTTAAACTTGTCTCCTTTTTTGATATCCATTAGAATAAACTTAATTGGTTAGGATTTACGACTATCCTGCGAGCTTTACCTTCAGACTCAATCTTGCTGATTAGTCTCTCAGCCCTATCGATGTAATACAGATAGTTGATGTTGTCCAGAGGATGTTTTTTGTCAAGTTTGTTGCATACAGTGGCCAGCCACTCACCAGCTTCCACTTGGGAAACAGCTGCAGCACCACTATTAGAGTCCTCATTCTTGATTTTCAGGAGCTTCTCTCCACTATTGGAGATGTAATAACGAATCAGCTTATTGTATACAGTCTTATCACCTGTGGATCTATCTATTCCTTCATAATGGAAATCTTTGGATGCTTTCTGCCTTAAGCAGAAGTCAAAGATGTTATTATGACCGCGAATAGTATCAGTAACAGGTATATTACTAACAAAATATTGTTCCAAAGCAATCGGGACAATACGCGCTGACTTGTTCTTATGAAGCTCGAAATCTGTGAGGAAATCGCCTTTCTTCTTGACTTCTCCATCTGTTTTTATCGCAAGATAGTCATTTACCGTGGAAAATATAATCTTTTGATAGTCAGCTCTTTCCAGCTCATATTGTGTGAGCTCTGACCACCACTTATTCACCTCATGCATTTTATCTATCAGATCCTTCTTGATTCTAATAGTGACACCATCGGTGTTAGCAGAGATGACATTGATACCAGCTAGCTCATAAGCCTCGATGAGCATCATCAGGCTAAGCTCGCCAGTAATAGTGGTGAACATGGTGAGTTGTCTATCATAGATCCAGTTCTGTACATCACTGGATTTGCCATAAACAGAGTTTACAGCAAGCTTAAGGGCTCCCACAATACCCTTAATTTTCTTGTCCTTCTTAGCTAAAGGCTTGAGTTCCAATCGTTTCTCAAACATTGTCTTATAGCCCTGAAGGAACTCTTTACCCAAGTGGCGAGGATAGCGTCCATTATTGATGATGATGGCAGGATAATAACTGCTTACATCCCAATCAATAATCTCATACTCCTCATCAGCTTCAAATATCTTGGGTTTATTCTCTGTGTGCAGCCCACCCTTCATAAAGGAATACACGTTCCCATAGAAATGTAGCTCCTCTTTGAAGTCATCCTTCATAGTTAAGCTCATCTTTCTGATACGTGCTAGGAATTGCTGCAGTTCGGGAGTCTGAAACTGTACATACTCTGCAATACAGTTCTTTATGTACGTTTTCTTCTCAAACTTACCACTCTTTGGTAGATCACGATAGTCTATATTCTTTTCTTGGCAGTAATACTTCTTAATCATTTCATCACCAATCTTACTGTCAGAATAGTTTAGACACGGAATACCAAACTCTTCTCGTATATCTTCTCTGAGCTGTATTCTGTTGTCACCCTTGTACAAAGGATGATCTGTCTGCCCAATAGTGATGAGGTAGAACTGGTAAGTGGCCCACACATCATTCAAACAATAACCAGTGGTTTCAATGATATCCTCTTTGGTCATCCCTTCCTTGTTATGATCTATGGGCATCTCCTCAATGTTCTCGAGGTCCATTTCAAACTCTAGTCTCTTTAGACTAACGCGTCTATTCTTGTTGTCAAAGTGGTGAATCTTGAAGAGATCAATCTGTTTGAGGCTTAGGTCATGCTCCCTGAATTCAGGAAACACATCATAATTTGCATCATGTATGACATCAGCTGCCTTCTGGTGTATTTTGGCTGTTATTTCCAAGTTGGAAAGCTCATGCCAATATTCATTGTTACGCAGTACCCATTCCACCACTTGAGAGTCAAACCGAAGATTATTGTAGCCCACCCAATAATAATCTTTATACTGCTCGGTGAACTTAACAAACGCACCCAGACTGTTCTCTTCTTGATTAACTTTAAATACCCTATACGGTTCTTGAGGAACCAATACCACCACTAGAAAGTATTCTTTTAAGGTCTCAATGTCATATATGAGTACATTCATCATTTCTTCTTTTTAGGAGCAGCTTTCTTTTTGACAGCAGGCTTTTTCTTCTTTTTCTTAGATTCTTCTTCAAGACCAAATGCTGCAAGAGCAAGTGCTGATCTTAACAATTGACCTGGTCCTTCCTCTGATGCAATGACAGATGCAAGTGCTGCAATTAATTCACTTGTAGGACAGTCTACATCAACAGCTGCAGTTTCATCTTTGTACACTGTAATGTTGAAATGTCCAAGTTTTTGTGAACTTGCAGCTTTTTTTTCAAATGCTTTCTTTGTAGTTTTTTTAGCGGTTGCCATGTTATTTAATTATAAATGTTCCCACCCTCTGTTACAAGAGTGGGAACTGTGATTCAAATTTACCTAATCTTACGCATACGAACAACAAATCTTTTGTACTGGTTACTAGGCTTGTAATACATTTTGTTGTTATCAAGCACGAGTCTGTTAGTTCGTTTGGCTCTGAAGATGGTGTCAATCAAACGATTAACTGCATCATCATTAGAGTCATCTGAGTAAACTAAAGGTGTGATTTTGCTCCAACAGGAGCGATAGACGAGTGTAGGCATGGGATGAGTATTTATATGTTTAGAAATAAATACGGAAATGATCAGTGTGCAGTTCTACCCTCTTAGGTGTACCCTCAAAAGTAGTGCCTTCAGGAACAGTGAGCGCTTTTGGTGCAGCCACTTGATCTTTTGCTTTACGTTCTTTCTTTGATCCTTCCCACTCTCTAATCTTAGTGGTAGTCTTGGCAAGCTTATACAATTTGATAGCAAATGCAGAAGCACTTGATGCTCCAAAACGCTGATACTCTCTGCGAGCAATGCGCAAAATGGGCTCTCCTGTACGGATGAGCTCTTTCATGTCTTTGATGTCTTTCCAGCTGTAGAAATAAGGATTTGTCATGTTGTTGAATTTAATTGTGAGTTAATTAAGCGATTTTAGCGAAGCAACACATGGGTGATGTGTCTTTGTAGGCAGCATATATGTATTTTCCCTTATCAGTTTCATACACTGTATGATTGACAGGGTTATCATACACATATGTCTTGACCACTTTCTCATCTCTGACGGTGAAGAAGGTTCCTATAGTTTCTGTCAAAGGAACGCGTCTGGCAAATGTCATAATGAAGTTGTTCTTAAACCTAGCTATGTGTTCCTTCATATGTCTAACGGTGACACAATAGTCTAGATCATAGAGCACATTGGGTTCATTAGGATTTGCATTAAGGATGTCTCCTAGTTTAAGAGCCACCCTACCATTCAGATGTGTGAGTTGATGTATGGCTGTGATTTTGTCCATTTCATATATCTCAAACTCATTGAACCCCTTGGATTTCAAGAAGTTGAGATAGTCTTGGATGTTTGGACCAGCAAGCCCAATAATCTTATTGAGCTGTGCTTGTTGAAAGAATGAGAATAGGAATTCTCGCACAGCAGCCTTCTGTGTTCTTTCTGCAGTTTTTAATAGAGATTGGGTGTACGTTGTCATGTTAAAAGATTTGAAATCCTCCACATTTGCGAAGGAAGGTGACAAAATTATGTACATGATACAGAGGTGCACTGTGAGATGGAAATGCTAGCACACCATCTTCTCCCACAACCCCTTGATAGCGAATAGTGCCTATTGGATAGTCTTCATTGAGCTTATCTATTACATCTTCTGATAGAAAACGACCATTTGATGTAACCCAACTACCCAAACACAGATAGAACCTGTCATCCATGTCATGCATATTTGCATTATTGAGCATCATGAACAGCTCTATAGCATCAGCTAGATGATTACATTCTTCCTGTGTTTCAAGCCCTGCACCACTATTCTCTCCCCATAGGCTAGTGTCATATCCCAGTTGTGCCACCTTGATGGCCATATCAGCTATTGCATGAATCGGTCTCCAACCCCACCAATTGCTCCTGAAATACACACCAGGATTGTTACTGTAGAACAGATCCATAGAGTTTATGTACATATCTCTTTCATACTCTGTGGCTGTTTCCCAGTTTGGCTCTTGTGGACGCTCCCCAACTATTTGAGGATTGATCCCAGCGATGTCTACTCCCATAAAGTTTTGTTTAAAGGTGATTGATTCCAATCTGCCATTATTTTACGTGCTCTGTCAACCCCATCATTCTTTTTGCATAGGATGCCCACTTTAAGTTCTTGCATCCATACATGAAAATTGGGATCTGATTCTGTTTGTGCTCTTTCAGCCTCAATCTCTTGAAGCCTTTCAATAGATGTGTACTCTAATGTCATGTTGTTTAATTTTGATTATTTAATCTTCTCCAGTGTGTTCATCAACATCATCATCGTCTCTAAGATAGATTTCACCCTCTCCATGGCATACAGGACAAGCTACATCTGGTGTAGCACCATATCCTGAACCATTACAATTACCACACAACCAAGGCCCTTCATCATCATCTTCCTCTTCCTCATCATACAATCCAGGGATGCAAAGAACCACCTTGTCCATGTGAGCAATAGGACGAATCTCATCTTCCTCATCAAATGAGTCTTCATCAATCTCTACATCAACATAACCATCCCATTCTTCTAGAATATGGTTGATGTCTTTGAGAGTGATATCTCTAAGTACCTCCACCTCATGTCCTGCGTCCCACCATCCAATTTCATCTGGATCTGCTAATATCTGTTCATCATACATCAGATAGGGCTCAACAGGCGCACCATTTTTGGAGATGAATTCTTCTAGGCTTTCTGTAGGATGTTTGTCAAGCTCCCACACTTCCGAATATTCTTTTCTAGTGCCAGGATTAATCTTGGTGATGAACCATAATCCAGGCTCTAATTGTTTAGGCATGTGGCTCTTAAATACGAGCTCTACGGTTATAAACATTATTGTTTATTTTTTAGATATTTCTGAATATCAACTCCTTTGAATGTACGTTTCTGTGGACTAGCTGCACCCATAGGATCTTGTGTATTATCTACGCGTACACAGGCGTATATGTCATTACCTAGGTCACTAATGACCTTCCAGCTCTGATACATACTACTGCCTGCTGTTCCCATTTCGTGTCTTTCCACTAGCTTTCTAAAGATTGTTCCTACCATATTTAATTGTTTTATTCTGTTTCGTTTGATATAATAGAGGCATATATCTCTGCATAAACGGGATGACGTTTGGCAAATATTTTAAATGCCATCTCATACCTGTTAAGCTCTATCTCCAAAGGAAATAGCTCAGCATCTAATGAGTCAATCACCTTTACCTTTTGCTCTAGCTCTACAATCTGCTGGTTTAGAGCCTTAATCTTCCTATCCTTGGTGGACACCTGATAAAGAAGAACAGACATGGTGAGCACTATGCCTACAATTATTACTACTTTGTTCATGAGGATGTGTTTTTATCATCGTGATTTAAAAAGTCTTCACCCTTGTAATCAGGGTGGTCTCGTTTCATTTTATCTATCCCTTTCACCCACAGCACTGCTATAAGAAAGCTGATAGTGAAGGAAATAATAATGGCTGGTGTGTTCATAACTAACTGATTTATAATGTGTTATGCATTACTGTTTGCATGAATCTTTACAAAATATTCATGCATTTACTTCCTGAGTTGGCCATTTATAGCTCACACATGAGCGATAATGTGACTTATAAAGGACCAATATGAGCCATAAAGTGCATTATATGACTCATTATGGGTGTTTTTGGGTATGGATACAGTTTTACGTACGTAAAAGTGTGATTTACAACACTTTTTCAAACATAAAAAAGGAACAGCCCATATTTCAGGGCTGTTCTCTCATCCTTAGTAACCCAACTCGTCAAGACGTAGAGCATCAGCCTTTACATGGAACACGCCATGCAAGACCTCATACTCAAAAATTAGTTGAATACGGTTGGCTAAGGTTTTGAAATTAATGAATTCTCGAGGGGGTAAAAGGATGATTTTCATAACTAATTGATTTAGAATTGTTTAACACGTGTAATAATCTTGCCTCTGCCCCTGCAGCCATATCCATTTGTGGCACAGCTCTGAAGCATAAATACAGCAATAACTGCTAGAAGGAGTAATTTTTTCATTAGAATTTATTTTTTAGAGTTGAAATGATCATCATCCAATCCTTGATAAACACCATAACAGGCATTGTCCCAATACTTAGCATCCCACATAATGAGGCTAACAAAAGCATTCCATAATAGATATGGTGTAACTAATATCATAGACACACCATAATAGATCCATTTTAATACCATAACTAATTGATTTTAAATTGTTTAAATAATAAAAAGGGCCCCAGTGTGGAAACACAGGCCCGAAATATAAAATGAAAAATTAAGTGATCCTGATTGGATTCAAACCAATGGCCCACAGCTTAGAAGGCTGTTGCTCTATTCAACTGAGCTACAGGATCAGCACATAAACATTACTGGTTGTCAGATGTAATCAAGCTGTCCAACTGACCCTCTAGAGCCACTGTACCAACCCACCTATTGTCATCCCAGACAGTAATTGTACTATCTGTCACCACAAATTGGTATTCCACATTAGATCTGTCCATCCTGTTATTAATACTATCCAGAGTTTCAACACCTCTGAAGGACAAATATAACGAGCACAGAGATATAACACCTGTAATGCTCAAAGAAATAATGCATGAGAGATTGCTTTTCATCTTTTTTGATTTTTAATGATTATGAAATAGTTATTCAGCAGAACGCTCATATAGATCGTTCTCCATCCTAATCTCATATTGTTCCATGTCTCTATAGGCTAAATAAAGACCGAACATAAGGAATAATGTTAACATAGTTAATTGATTATTAAGGGTTTGTAAAAAAATATGGATTTTGTGCCTCTATCCACAAAGCCTCTGATCTGTGAAGATGTACGAACAGATAAACACCTGATACATAAATAAGCAGTTTATAGACATGCTCAGGTCTCGGCTAAGCCAATCATCTTTACCCTTTTCAGAGATTATCCAGATGGTGGCTAGATCTTATGATTGGGACATCCTGGGACTTAACCCTTTACTACCCACTTTTTATGCAGCACCCTTTCAGGTCATAAGATACATATCCCTCTGCACTCAGATGTATAACTTTTATTAATGTAGCTGTTATACTTATTGTGTTACACATCTGTCAGCCCTTGGGAAGCTGTTTGTGGTGCATTAATGCTATATTTATTCTTGTAAGCTTATAATTGTGCAATGTCTGGTTTTACCCCTAAAAAGTGGTAATGGGTCACACAGCCTCTCTCTAACTCACAGAGAATCAATGCGTTATGCATCTTAATATGTCCCACCCAAGGAACATTTCATGTTTCCCCACCCATATATATAAGGAATAAAAGAAAGTCTCCCCTGATTGAGGAGACTTTCGATTAATCTTACACTAATGAGCTGGCAAGGATGTTGTTAACAGCTTGCTCACTCAAACCGCTGGTGCTAACCTTGCTACGAACGTGCTGCTGAACAGCAATTTCGATGTCTGCACCAATAGTACGCTCTTCGATGGCGCAAGCCTGCAACTCTTCGAGTGTGCTGAACACGGACAGAGCACTCTCACGAGCAACCTGCACGGGCTTACCATCTTCGCCCATCAGAGGGTCACCATTCTTGTCAAGCTGACCAATCATAGTGGTGTCAACCACTGCATAGAATGGGAACTTAACCTCAGCCTTAGGCTCGTAGCCCAACTCTGCCATCTGGTTCTTGTGGATGAAGAAAGTTTTACCGTACGCAGTTTTTGCAGTGAAGTTGCCTTTCTCTGACCATACGCCTGATTTGATACGCAGTTCTTGTGCCATAATTATTCGACAGTTTTTTACAAGGTGACTCCTTGTTAACGAAGCACGGGGGGTGGCTCCCACCGCGCATCCTGCCCCCGGGTCCTTGGTGTGGAGTAACCTCCCCCTTCACGGATAGGGGGGTTTTTTCACGTGGAACAAACTAGGGGGGATAGTCAACCTAGAGGTTTACCCTAGGGGGTATTTTGTAAGGGTATGGGTTTACGGAAAAAAATTTGTTGGATATATGGGGGATGTGTTGTAACTTTGGGGTGGAGGGTGGGTTATTAGACTCTATACCTCCTAGGGATAGATAGTCAATAGGTGGTTGAATGTGGTGAATGGAGATCTCCATAACTAAGGATTTAAGAATGGGAATGGTGTATCTGGTAGGGAAAAAGGACATAATATAGCAATAGTGTAAAAGATTGTATTTGACTATGTTATAAATACTTCCTATCTTTGTACTAACTAAATATATGAAAACCACCATCGTATTACAGAAACTAAGGAAAGCTGAGAAGGATAACACCCTACTGGCTGAGAGGTATTATACCATCCTGTCTGCTGTAAACGATCTGAAGCTGACACAGAGAGAAATACAGCTCCTGGCTTTTGCTGCTGTAAGGGGTAATATTTCTTACGCTAACATACGTAAGGATTTCTGTGAAAAGTATGGCACCACCAATGCCTCCATAAATAACATCATTTCTAGGCTGAAGAAGGTAGGGGTGCTGGTGAAGGATGGGACAAAGGTGAAGGTGAATCCACAAATCTTGTTAAACTTTGAACATGATGTCACCCTTGAAATCAGACTTGTTCACGGATAAGCCCGTGAGCCTCTCCATCAAGGACTACATCATCAGAAAGATGGCGGTCAAGGTGAGGATGAGTGAGAAGACGCTGGAGACCATTATTAACCACCAGTTCCAAAGCGCTAACGAGGCGTTGACACAGAATAAGAGTGTGGAAATCAGTGGGTTTGGGAAGTTCTTTTTCAACGAGAAAAAGGCGCACAAGACGATGGAGAAGTTTCTGAGTCAGAAGGCGCTTTTTGAGAAATGGGCAAATGACGAAACGCTGCCAGAAGCCAAAAGGAAGTCGGCAGCATTGAAGCTTCAAATAGCTCTGGACGGGATAAGAGACTTAAAACCAAAGATATATGAAACTAGTGTCTCAGATTTACGAGGGTTGGAGGAACAACCTACTGCCCCCAGAGAAACTAAAGACAGCGATAAACGAGACGAGTAGGGAAAGGATAAACATCTGCAAGGGATGTGAATACCACTCTGCTAACAGAAAGAACTATAAAACCATCCGTCTTGATGCTCATTGTACCCATTGTGGGTGCACCCTGTCTGCCAAAACCAAATGTCTTTCATGTGCCTGTCCATTAGAAAAATGGCTGGCAGTGGTTACGCAAGAACAAGAAGAGCAAATGAAAAAAGATGGAAAATAGACAAGAAGTCACCCTTAAAAAGATACCTCTGAAGTTATTCATTGAGGTGCTGACAGATGCCTGGAACAAAGGTGCTGATTACGTGGATATTATAGGCATACCTGACGATTTCCAAGATAACATAGGAATATCTATTAAAGAGGAGTATTATACAAAGGGAGACAAAGAGGATTTTGATGTAGAGATAGAGATTGATCCCTCTAGAAAACTTGATGACGAAGATTTAAACCAATTAATATGAACCCTGTAGTAGAAGCATGGATTGTTATTGAAAAGCTGGGAGCCTTGGTGGCTACACCAGGAGTATCTGAAGATGTTAAAACTCTAGCTAACGAACAGATTGCTAAGCTTTTGAAAGACGTGATTACGCCTGGATTAAGCAAGTTGTCTGCAAGTTCGGCTGGAATTATAGCCTAAATTGTAGATATGGGAAAACCCAATGATTACTATCGAGTGCTTGCACTCCTCCAGCAGTTGCACATAAGCTATCCAAACTATAACATGGGTAGACACATTGCCACTGCACTTGATGGGTATGGGGATGTGTGGGGACTCACTGATAAAGAGATATTGTTTGCTCTTGAGAAGTATAAGGCTGAGCTTGATATGGATGTACCCCATACAGATGAGAGCGAACTTGACCAGATTATAAAGGATGGCATGAATCTGGAGAACATTTTAAAAGAGCAAGATGGCGAAGACTATTAAAAAAACTACATATATAAATGCTGAGCTTGACTGGGCTGAAGAACAGTTGAAAAGCTGGAAAGCATATGTGGATGCAAACCCTCTTCACGAACTAAAAGACAGGATTGAATGGAAACCTACAGCCAAAGGAGGTATGATGCCTATGGTGATTGCTTCTATTGAGGCACAGGGTAAGTTCATCCAAGAGACTATGAAGAATTACCTTGCTCTTCTGGAGGTTGTGGAGAAACTGCGTGAGAAAGAAGAAGCTAAGGTGGAAGTGAGAGGTAATGGAGAGTTAAGCTCTATGGCTGAAGACTTCCTCAGGAGCAGACGATAATGAATGGCATACAAAGCATAGATTACAAAGACTGGCTCATTAACCAGGGACGTCTGCCTGACCGTGAGTCTGCAGAGTATAAGCCATTTTTTGACTTTCATAGAGAAATATGTCTAAACGGGTGTTCAATGAATGGGGTGTACATCAACCCATTCCTTTACTGGCACCTGAACGTGTGGCACACAGAGGTGGATGTGATAGATGAGAGAGGAAGAATCTCCCAGAAATATGCCAATCCTCTCCTACGTGACAATGAGTGGATAGTGACAAATGAGATAGACAGAGCACAACAAGAAAAAAAGGGCTTGGTAATACTAGGAATACGACGTTTTGCCAAGTCTGTTTTAGAGGCTTCTTACATAGGGTGGGGCGCTACATTTGATGAGAATTCCCAGAATGTGATCGCTGGGTTGAATGCCCCCGATATAAAGCTGATCACAGACAAGCTGGACAAGGGCCTCAACTTCCTACCTGAAGCATGGAGATGGCAGAGAGTTGAGGACAACTGGAAAAACCAAGTCACCCTAGGTATTAAGACCAAATCAGGAGAGCGTATACCGTTCTCTCAGATACTCATTCGTAACCTAGATGAGGGTAACAATGAAGAGGCTATTGCAGGTACTAAACCACGTAAACTAATTATTGATGAGATTGGTAAAGGGAATTTCCTTAGAGGTTTCCAGGCAGCTGTGCCTGGTTTCACCACACCTTATGGATGGGGTTGTTCTCCCATTCTTACAGGTACTGGTGGTGACATGAAGCGATTCATGGATGCTAAGTCTCTGATGTTTGATGTAGATAACTTCAACTTCTTAACCTACCAGAATGAAAAAGATGAGAAACGTATTCATGGCCTGTTTATTTCGCATAAGTATCGAATGGAGGCTAAGGAAGAAAGTACGTTGGGTGCGTTTCTAGGGGAGCCTGAAGGAAGTGATATTCATGAGGTTAGGATGTTGGTGAGTAATGAGGAGAAGGCTAAACAAATTACAGAATCTAATCTAGAACGCCTGAAAAAGGCTGGAGATAGAGTGGCCTATCTGAAAGAGAAGATGTACTATCCCATGGAAGTGGATGACATCTTCCTGAATGAGGACACAAACATATTTGACATAGAAGCAGCTAAGCGACAGAAAGCTAGGCTGATTAATCAGGAACGTACAGGTACACCTGTAATTCTGTTCCATGATGGAGAGAAGATTAGTCATGAGTTTACAGACAAACAACCCATCACTAACTTCCCCCTAAAGAATACGGATCTGAAGGATGCTCCTGTAGTGGTATATGAGTTTCCTTTAGAAAACCCACCGTACGGACTCTATGTAGCAGGAGTTGACCCTTATAGACAAGGACAAGCTGCCTATTCTACATCTTTGGGTTCTGTATATATTTATAAGAGAATGCACGACATAACTGGTGAGAAATACCAAGATATGTTCGTAGCTTCGTATTGTGCAAGACCTGATAAGAAAGAAACCTGGGAAGAACAGGCTAGACTTCTTATCAAATACTATAATGCACGTACGCTCTGTGAAAATGATGACATCTCCTTCATAGAATATATGAAAGCTAAAGGAGATGCACACTACCTTGAGAAACAACCTGAATGGTTGAAAGAGGTGGTGCCTGGTACCACTGTAAAGCGTGAGTACGGGGTGCACCGCTCAGCAGATAAGATAAGAGACTATCTGCACAACTGTCTGAAGAAGTATATGGAGGCTGTTGTATATCAGGAAAAGAACGAGGATGGTGATATCATCAAAGAGGTGACGGGTGTGTCAAAGATATTTGATCCTGTTCTGTTGGAGGAAATCATCCAATATAACGATCAGGGTAACTTTGACCGTATCGTAGCAGCAGAACTAGCTATTGCACAGGCTCTTAAGATGGACCCCATACTTGGAAAGGTGGGTGGATCAGGAGATGACAGACTGAAAGCATTCTTTAGACCAAACAAGAAAAACCAGCTATTTACAGAATCAAGAGGACTATTCCCAAGGAAAAAAAGTAAATTGTTTACATAATGGCAATTATTAGATATACGAAAGATGCTACCATTAGGTATGCCTATCTTAACATCTTTCCTGACCAGTTCAAGACTGACAAGGAGAAGCAAGATGAGAGCTGGATCAAAAACACAATGGACTACTTTGCAAACAAGGCCTATGCTGAGTTTGTAAAGAACAGAGACACATTTGTCAAAAACTACGACCTAATGAAAGGTATCCTGAGGATGGAAGATTTCTATCAGGAACCTCAGGTGCGTTCATTTACAGATGTCCTTACAGCAGATCTGCAATTGCCAGCCTATGTAAAGATGTACTCAATCATCACCACTCCTGTTAATGAACTGGTTGGTGAGATTAGTAAACGCCCTGACACATTCAGGGTGAAAGCATTTGATGATGATAGCAAATCTGAAGAGTTAGAATTTAAGACGCAGATTCTTCAAGAATATGTTTTAGGAAAAGCTAGACAACAAATCTTGGCAAATGCTGCCATGAATGGTGAAGAGCTTTCTGAGGAAGAGGTGCAACAAATGACAATGGAAGATGTGCAGGATGTCCTGGACAGTTACACATCTGTAGCTGAGAAGTGGGCCAATCATGTGCTGACATGTCAAAAGGCTGAGTTTAATCTGAAGGAGAAATCAGAAGATGCCTTTAGAGATATGCTTATTTCTGGACGAGAGTTCTACCACATCTATGAGGACAACTCTAAGCTGGGATTCAACATTGAGGTGGCTAACCCCAAGAACACATGGTTCCTCACCACTCCTGACAGAAAGTATATTTCTGACCCTACAGGTAGAGCACAAGGTGCGTATGCTGCTGGTACAGTTCAGGTTATGGAGCTTTCGGAAATCATTGAAAGCATTCCTGATCTCACAAAAGAAGAGATTGACCACCTCAGGAGCTCACTTCAAGACTATGGATTAATTAACGTACGTGAGTCCAATCTTGGAAACCCCAACGTGGTTCCTGGTATTGACTCAGTGACATATGATACATTTGACCCGCTTGTTCTCCAAACTCGTATGATTATTGAAAGCGAGATGAAGGAGAATAGTGATGGGCTGAAAGACTTTTTGGGACTCACATCAAATGTGTCTTCATTTGGATACAAATATGTTGTCGTTAGAGGTTATTGGTTAAGTAAGAAGAAGATAGGTAAACTCATCTATATAGACGAGCTTGGTAATGAACAGTCTGTTCTAGTAGATGAAAACTATAAGAGTGGTAGCATTCCTACACAACAAAGTTTGGAGTGGGGATGGATTAACCAGTGGTATCAGGGAACCAAGATAGGTCCAGATATCTATCACGTTAAACCGTTCAAACTTCTTAACTATTGCCCTATTGTTGGTATCACCTTTGAGGTGAAGAACACAGAGGCTAAGAGTCTTGTAGATTTGATGAAGCCTTTCCAGGTGCTGTACAACGTGTGTATGAACCAGCTCTACAAACTGTTAGAGAAGGAAGTGGGTAAGGTGTACCTGACATCCATCAGACACATCCCCGTTCCTAAGGATGGTGATGCTCAAGATGCCCTAGACATCTGGGAACTGGAGGCAAGAAACAGAGGTGTTGTCTTTATTGATGACAGCCCTGAGAACCTGAAGAGTCCCTCTAGCTTCAACCAGTTTAGAGACATTGACCTCACACGTACACAAGAGATACAATCTCGTTACACACTGGCCCAACAGCTTAAGAGCGAATGTTGGGAACTCGTAGGAATGAGTAGACAACGTATGGGATCTATTACAGCTAGCGAATCTGCTACAGGTGTAAACACAGCTGTACAACAGTCTTATGCTCAAACAGAACCCCTGTTTATAGCACACGAATATGTAATGGGCCAACTCTACCAAGCCATCATTGATGCTGCCCTGTATGTAGAAAGCAAGAAGCCTCAGTCTACGCTTAGTTATATTACTAATGAGGGTGAGTCTGCTTTTGTTTCTGTTAACGGGTCTGACTTAAAGTTCCGTGACCTGAAGGTGTTCTTGACAAATCGTCCTGAGGATACACAGATGTTCAACGAGTTGCGTCAATTGGCTCAACCTTTGATGCAGAATGGTGGATCTCTGTATGATGTAATTGAGCTGTACAGCACCAAGTCAATGAGACAAATGAAGAAGGTGTTCAAGGATTTGCGTGACAGACAGCAGAAAATGGAAGAGCAGAAAATGCAGATGCAGCAGCAACAAATTGAACAACAAGGTCAAATTGCTCAAGCTCAGATGCAACAAGCTCAAGTGCAGAAAGAACAGGACATAGCTAATGAGAACTATCAGAATGAGCTGGACCGTATCAATAAAAAAGAGATTGCTCTAATTGCTGCAGAGTCCAAGTCTATGGGTATGGGACTGGCTGATGTTGATGAGTCTGGAACTCCTGATGTGCTGGAAATCAGTAAGATAAGTGCAGAAAGAGACAGAACTGCAAAGGACTACCAGATGAAGATGGCTGACATCAACACAAAGAATAGACTGGCTGCTGAGAAGCTAGCTCTTGAAAGAGAGAAACTTCAGGTGGCTCGTGAGAACCAGAAAAATGACCTAGCTGTAGCTAAAGAAAACGCAAAGGGTAGATCTAAACCACCTAAATCTAAGAAATAATGTTTGATAGGCTTATAGATCTAATAGGAAATTGGATAGAGAAACTCCTACCATTCTTTATTGTTATGGATTATGAGGGGGCTGTTATTCTTAGATTTGGTAAATTCCATAGGGTGGCTAAGCCTGGCTTGCATTTCAGAATCCCTATTGTGGATGAGTTTATGACAAACCACGTTGTAGTCACTACACTCAGCCTTCCTCCGCAGAGTCTGTACACCAAGGATAAGCAGAATATTGTGGTGAAAGGAGTAATTAAGTATAGGATTGCTGACGTACAAACATTTCTTCTGGAAGTGTATGACGCACAGGATGCTATATCTGACATGACCCAATCTATTATCAAGAACGTGATAATGGACAAAACCATGGATGAGTGCATTGATCCTGAGATTGACAACACATTAGCTAAGAAAGCTAGGGTGGAAGCTAAGAAGTGGGGCGTTGAGATTCAACAAGTTACGCTCACAGACCTAGCTCCAATCAAGAGTTTTAGGCTCATAAATGACACGGTGATAAACAAACTTGATTAGAGCAAAAAACATTAATGCTATATTATCCTGAAAAATGGACAATATGATGCTCTAACTCTTTGTGATTCAATGACCTTTATATACTTTTACGTTTCATAAACCAATAAAAAACAACTACATATGGCTGAGAACCTTGATACGCCATCGTTTGGCAACTTTAGTATTGAGAACACCATGGAGATGGGTCCTGGTAGTACAGAACTTCTTAATGATCTTTTGTCCCCAGAAACCTCTACAAGCAACCCTGATCAAATTCAGGAGATTATAAAAGAGGCCACTCCTCCTGAAGCCCCCAAAACACCAGATGTTCCAAAGGGTAAGGATATTGTTCCTAAAGAAGATGGTAAAGATCTTTCAGGTCAAGAGCTTATTTCTAGCTTCCTGGGAGATAATGCTGGGGATGAGGAAGAAGCACAAGAAGCTGATCCTCAACCAGTTAAGAAGAAAGCTCCTGCTGCTGAAGCTAAACCTGCAGAGCAAGCTCCTGAAACAACTGAAGAAGGTGGTGAAGAAGAGCAAGTGAGTCAATTCACAGCTCTGTCTAAAGACCTCCTCAAATTAGGCGTCTTTTCACAGGATGATGAAGAAGAGGATATTAACATCTCCACTCCTGAAGAATTCCTAGCACGCTTCCAAGAAGAAAAGAAAAAGGGAGCTATTGAGGTGGTAAACAACTTCATTGGTCAATTTGGTGAAGATTATCAACAAGCGTTCGAGGCTATATTTGTAAAAGGCGTTAATCCGAAAGACTATTTCGGTACATATGATAACGTAGTGAGCTTTACAGAAATGGACTTGTCACAAGAGAACAATCAAGTGACAGTGATCAAACAAGCTCTAGCTGATCAAGGGTTTGAGCCTGAAGACATCAACACAGAGGTTGAAAGGCTTAAAAACTATGGCGATCTGGAAAGTGTAGCAACAAAGCACCATAAAGTGCTTGTTAAAAAGGAAGCCCAGAAACTTGCCCAAATGGAGCAAAGAGCTGAGCAAGAGCTACAACAGAAACAAGCTGTCAAGAATCAGTATGTTAATAACGTTCAGCAAGTCCTTCAGGATAAGCTGAAATCCAAGGAGTTTGACGGAATCCCCATCAACCCTAAGTTGGCAAACGAACTACAAGACTTCCTGCTGGTAGATAAGTACAAAACAGCATCAGGAGAAACTCTCACAGATTTCGACCGTACCATCTTAGAGTTGAAAAGACCTGAAAACCATGCAACTAAAGTGAAGGTTGCATTGCTACTGAAGATCTTAGAAAAAGATCCCACTCTATCTACCATCCAAAAGACAGGCGTTACGAAGAAATCTAACGAGCTGTTTGGGGAAGTAGCTAGACAAGTGACTAAAGCTAAGTCAGCAACTAGCGGTGGCTCTCAGCCTTCTAAACAAAATTCATGGTTTTTATAATTTTTTCTTAAACACAAAAGGATAAAAAATGGCAATTCAAACAATCCCAGGTCTAACTGGCTTCACGTATGCTCGTGTCGCTTCTATGGACAAGCGTGCTGTAGGTAAGCTAACTGACGCTAACCACCTGGAGAGCTTTCACTCAACCGAGCCTGCTGATTACGACAAGAAGATCATCAGTCTCTATACACAGAGCTCTCTGTACAGCAATGACTTCCTTGACATGATCAACAAAAGCACGCCTTATTACATTGATAATAATAGCGATGCTTGGAAATGGCAAGTAGCTGTTCCCTACAAATTCCCCAAAATCATCGACGTACCAAACTCTACTCTCGAGTTGAGCAAGCCTGGTATCGATGGTCAAGAGTTCCAATTGGTGCTTGACACAAACGAGTTCTCTAAGAACGCAATCGTTTCTGTTGGTAGCCGTCAGTATGGTCCTCGCTTCTATGTTATCAAGGACCCTATTCCTTGGAACATGGGATTCTTGTACAGTTTCACACTTGTGACTGACAACCCCACTGTAGACTTTGTAAGTCCTACATTCTTGCAAGTGGGTATTGAGCTTGAGCTGGTAGATGCTGCAATCGGTGAATTCGATCAGGATCTGCTTGGTCTTCCCCGTTTGGGTGAGCAAATCACTATGTTTGAATCTCTGGGTTCTGCATATGGTTTCGAGCACAAAATCACTGAGTGGGCTGATGACAAAATGATGCGTGACTCTGCAGGACGTCCTCTGGATATCCTTGTATATGCACCTCAGCGTCGTAACCAACTTCCTTTAACTCGTAACGATGTTAAATGGGAGCCATTTATTGAGTTCTGGATGCGCAAATCTATGCTTGAGTTGAAAGTTAAGCGTATGATTTGGTCTCGTCCTGGTACTGTTAAAACTAACGGTAGCAAGCAAGAACTGAAGCGTACATCTGCTGGTGTTTACCATCGTATGCGTAACAACGGTAACCTCGTACAGTACAACCGTGGTGAGTTCACTGCGAACTTGATCCGTGCTGTGTTTGGTGATCTGTTCTATCGTCGTGTGGATGTTAAAGATCGTCGCGTTAAAATGTATACAAACGAAGCAGGTTTTGACGTGTTCCAACAAGCTTTGAAGACAGACGCTTTGAACAGTGGTCTTACCTTCATGGCTGATAGCGGAAACCGTTACATGCAGGGAGAAGGACAACACATCACTTACAACTTTGCATTCGATGCAATGGTTACTCGTGAGACTGGTCGTGTTGAACTGATTCACCTGAAGGAACTTGACCTGCCTCAATCTAACCTGGAATTCGGTCAGAACAAGAAGTCTACCCCTGTATTCATGGTGTTTGACGTATCTCCAATGTCTGATGGTTCTATGGTTAACAACATCCGTGAAGTTCGTATGAAGGGTGCACCTTCTATGACTTGGGGATATATCGATGGAACTCGCCACCACTTAGGCTTTGCTAAGTCTCAGGGTATGAGCTCTGCGAACAAATTCCCAGGATACGAAATCTGGATGAAGGACCGTTGTGATGTATTCATCGAAGACCTGTCTCGTACAGTGTTGATTGAAGAAATCCCGCAGTTCTAAACTGCTGCAGCATAGCTGCACTATATCCGAGAAGAGAGTGCCCCCCACTTCAGGGTGGGGGAGCTCTTCTCAAATTACAGAGTGATTGGACTGGGGTGTCTCCCAATTGCTGTTCCCTTCGATGGGAATCACTCTGCAAATAAACCAAATAAATAAACTACATATGGGTAAGTTAGGTAAAATCTCAACTATTAAGAAAGAGTATAACAACTCTCAGTTACAAACAATGCAAGGTGGTCTTTCTCTTAGAGGACTAACACGTATCCCTGGAACAGGGGTGTTCAAGTATCCTTACAGAGAGCTTGATGGTAAGTACCGCACAGGAATTGATCCTGAGGCTGCCTACATTCGCAGAATCTCTGATCCTCTTGAAAGAGAAATGGAGACTGAGCGTGTAATAGCTTTGAGAGACAAACTTCAAGCTGCATTAGGAGATGTTGACTTAGGTCCTCGTTCTCAATTCTGGAACTATGGATTGTCTACATCTTCAAGTGACTCGTTGCATGTTCAACCTGTGAAGTTGTTGGATGGAGATAATTTCTTCGATCTTTCTATTCCTCTTCAGGAATTAGCTTTCTCTTGGTTGCGTGTTCACCCCACAATTGCAAGCTCTTATCAAGCTTGGGAGCGTGGTGAATTTCCTGCAGATACACAATTTTATGTGGCTGATGAGGATATTGAGAACGCAGTGATGTTCAAGAAAAAGCAACTTATCAACAAGGCTATTGTCAAGTTTGACAGTATGACCCCTGATAGAAAAAGAAAAGTGGCTCGCTTGTTGGGATTGCCTGTAACTGATGATACTAAAGAGGAAGCAGTTTACAACCTTGTAGACAATGTTCTCAAACAAACCGAATTTAAAAACGGTAAGTATCAAGGGTTAAATCCTGTTGAAGTGTTCACACGCTTCGCAGATATGAGGGATAACTTACTCCATATCAAAGACTTAGTGAAACAAGCAATCACACACTCAATCTACAGACTGAGACCTAACGGCAAGGTGTATGAGGGTGAATTTGAAGTAGCTAAGGACGAAGATGATTTAATTAAGCTGCTTGCTGACGATGATAACCAGGACATGCTCCTGACTCTTGAAGGCAAGTTGAAAACTAAGAAACTAGCTGCCTTATGATACCAGTAGATAGTTTATTATACAAAATTGACCAACGACTAAATAAACTATCTACCAATGTTCATCAGCAGATCAACCTGGAGGATAAGATTTTAGCCCTCAACGAGGCTCAAGTCAAGCTGATAAAACAAAAGGTTGATGGTTTTAGTGTAGTGGGTGGAATGGGACTCGATGCTTTTAAGAAGCGTTATGAGGACCTTCAGAGCTTGGTAATAACTTACAATCACCAACCTCTTGATCTCACTCTCAAGAACGCTGAACTAAATCAATGGTTTGCTAATCTGCACCTGCTTGTTCCCAAGTACATGTTCTATATAGATGCATATGTGCTTGCTGACAAAGGGGTGTGTAAGGATAGAAAGATCTGGATTAACAGAGATTTGGCTAAACACGGTGACCTTCAGTTCATCCTGAACAACGATCACTACAAGCCTTCCTTTGAATATCAAGAGACTTTCAACTTCCTTTCGACAGATGAAGTATCTATCTTCACTGATGGTACCTTCACTCCGAGTAAGATTTATATGTCCTACATGCGCTATCCTACATACATAAACAAAACAGGATACATCATGTTAGACGGGCAACCATCATTCGATCAGGACTGTGAACTTGAACTATATCTAGAGGATGAACTGTTAGACTTAACAGTACAGAATCTTGCGATGTACACTGAGAATCAACCCGCTGTACAGAACTCGATATACAGAATTCAAACGAACGAATAAATTTTTTTAATCACCTAAAATAAAAAAAAATGGCTGATTTTTCATTAACTACGCTCTTCGTAGTACCAGTAGGGCAAACTGCGCTCCCTAGCTCTGGATCTACGCAAAACTTGAGCGCTGGCGAAGTGGGTATCTTCAGAAATGACTACACCCTTGCCACAGCTGCAAACATTGCTGCTGCTCCCTATTTTTATGTTGCGCAGGGCCGTACTAACACTTATCTGCAAGGCTCTAAGCGTTCTGATAAGATTAAAGGATGTCCTTCAGGATCTGGTTGCAATAGCAACGTAACTGAGTGGTACAAGGTGCAAGGTTGCCCTACTCCTGTAACTCAGATTACAGACGTAGGAAACTGGAACGTACAGTGTGGTGACGTTGTTACTATCACTTTGCGTGCTCACTCTAGCTACTTGGATACCCTGTACTTCAACGGTTTCACTCGTTCTATCACTGTAAATGCACCTTGTTGCGATTGTGGTGGTGATCCTTGTGATACTGTGGATGTGCCTGCTTTGATCGATGACATCATCCTTCACTTCTTGTATCAGGCTCCTGGTAACAACCCTGACAACATCACTTTCTCTGACTTTTATCAGTTCCAGAGACTTGGTAACGACCAAGACGCTTTCTTGCGTATCACTGGTAAGCCTCTTACCAAATATGGTCAGCCTTGTGATGTGGCAGCATTCCCCTTCGAGTATGACAGAATGTGGTTCCGTACATTCGTGTACAGCGGTCCCGCTACCACAGCTGACTTCATCGTAGCAGACAATTGTAACATTGTAGCTAATCCAGTGATTGTACAGCGTTCTTCTTACGCTGTTGGTACATCCGCTGAGATTGCTCAACTGGAGAAGAACTTCTACAGCTACCAAGCTGGATATTTGAAGCACCTCTACAGAATGGGTGGTTACAATGAGAACTTTGAAAGCTGGGTATCTGATGGTACTACCTATGATACTTACTACATCAAGTTCAACACATATGATAAGTCTGCTTATCAGTGGGGTGACTACATCTTTGAAGATAGCACTGTAATCATCGCTACTCCTCAAACACAAGGAAATGGTTCTGCTAATCCTATTGGTGGACTCATTGAAGCTGTTCTTGAGGCTGGTCTTGGTCTTGTAACTGCTGATAACTCTTGTATCACCACTACATCTACCACAACCACTGTATGGCCTTCTACTACTACTACATCAACTTTGATTCCGTAATAGTAGGATAGAGACATAGAAATATTATATTAACCTAAGCCAGAGGTGAGAGGATTAAAACTCAATCCTCTGGCTTATTTATTTAAAACAACATGGCAGACTTGAAACTAGACATACTAGTGATTCCTACGTACAACACACTTACGTTGGGAATTGCTGATGCATCTGTCTATCCTACAAACCCTCCTGTTGTTTCTGGAGCTACAATTGAGATTAATGTTCCTGGTTTTGGTATTGTGTACAGACCTTTTAGTGTTAATGATTTCAACATCTTCAACTCTTCAAACTTAGGCATCACTGCACCAGGTGTGGAACAACCACTTCCTGATGGTGTGTACTATTTAAAATATTCTGTAGCACCTGCATATATCAACTTTGTAGAAAAGTCAATTATGCGTGTTGAAAGGTTACAAGAAAAGTTTGATGGTGCATTCATGAAGCTTGATATGATGGAGTGCGACAGAGCTATCAAAACACAAGCAAAGGTGGACCTCACTTCCATATACTTCTTCATTCAAGGATCTATAGCCGCAGCTAACAACTGTGCTACAGAGGAAGCAATGAAGCTGTATAACCAGGCAGACATAATGCTTGATAACTTCCTCAAAAACAACTGCGGTTGCTCTGGAAATAACTACGTAATAAACTTCTATTAGTATGGCTAAGTGTAGAAACTGCGGAGCTAACGTTGGGTGTGGATGTCAATTGATTAATGGTCTTTGTGGAGCTTGCAATGCAGCTGTTAAACAAGGACGAAAAATTATAACAAATGTTATCACCCAGGCTTACAAATTGTCCAGAGTGCGCTAGTATCCCAGCACTAATTGCTGAGATTGATTGCAAGCTAGCCAACCTGGCCAACAATTTATACAACAATGTTGTGTTTATTTTGAACCAACCTGTTCCTGGTGGAACAATGTTGGACCTTCTTAACTACAGAAGGATTCTTGTTTATAAGTATTGCAATCCTAATTATAACGCTGCCTTCACTGTAAATATGATTGCCAGCAGAGTTAAAATTCTAAAATTTAGATAAATGTCTTGTTCTAACTGCTATAATGGATGTACAGAGATAGTATCTGATCAGTGCGTAAGATATACAGGGATTGATGTTCCCATTTTGGGAATCAAAACTGGTGATTCGCTCTCATATGTAGAGCAAGCATTGATTACGTTTCTCACATCTACACTGAATGGTGAAGGTATTAATTTAGATATTAATCCTACCATTATTTGTGATATCGTAAAGAAAAACTTAATTGCTTGTGAAGAGCTTAGTCTTCCTAATGTAATCACTGCTATTATCAAAGCCATCTGTGAATTAGATGAACGTCTTACAGAACTAGAGGCTGACTTTGCTGCATTGGAAGGACCCTACAGTGTAGGATGTCTTACTGGTGTAACTAGCACTTCTGGAACACATGCCATCCTTCAGGCAGCCATCACTAAGATTTGTGGTCTGGAGGTTGAATTGGACGCACTTGCTCTAAACGTAAGCACTAACTATGTACAGATTGCAAACCTGAATACACTTATTGCTGCCTACTTAGCATCAATCAGTGGAGGTGGTACCAAGTATAATACTAGAATGGTGCCCAACACTGTTGTAGAATACTATGGTAGTCTTACGGGTAACTTTGATGCTACAGGTGCTGGTATTGTTGGAACTGATTGGGAGAAAATCTACTTATGTAATGGAAACAACGGTACTCCTGATAAAAGAGGACGTGTACCAGTTGGTGTTACATCTGGTATGGGTGGTGGTGCTTTGAATCCTGCTGTTGACCCAGCTCTTGGTAATCCTGCTTATGCATTGTTGGGAACACAAGGAACTAACTCTGTGGTACTTACTACCAATCAGATTCCTTCTCACACTCACACTGCCACTGCTGTAAGCACTGTAACAGACCCTGGACATATCCACAGCCTTGTTCCAGACACGTGGGCTGGTACTGGAGATAGAGGAAATAGTGTTAGTCCTAGTGGTTCTGACGTTTTCGACTGGCAGAGCAAGGCAAGAGTTGATGTGGTAGACACAGCACAAACTGGTATCACCGTAGACACTACTGTCACAGTTGCTTCTGCAGGAGGTGGATTGAGCCATCCCAACTTCCAGCCTGGTCTGGGATGTTATTACATCATGTACATTCCTTAATAGTTAAACTCTTTATATAAAATGATATTCCTGCCACCAAACCCGTGCTGCACACCAACCCCACATCCATCTCCCTGTGGTGGATATGGTGGATGTGATCCTTGTAATGCATCTCCTATACCAACAAATAACGTTTCTTATAGCGGTCCCAATCTACCTTGTACACAAATCAAGACTTGTGACACAGTAACTGTAGCGTTTCAAAAGGTTGATGTTCAGATATGTTTGTTAAAGCAGCAAATTAGTATTCTTCAAGCTTCTCTGAACAACTGTTGCCCAACAACAACCAGCACCACCACAACTGTAGTTCCAACTACTACTACCACCACTACAATAGCATGTCCTTCTTGTACATTCTATTCTGTAACCAATTCCACTGTTTCAAGTGTTGACATTGTTTACTACGCTTGTGGAGGAATATACATTCAAACATGTGTCGCAGGACCTAGCACTATTTATGTGTGCGCTTGTACAGGATCTGTTGTTGTACCACCAACCCCTGGTGTAACGCTGTCAACTCTTGGAGCGTGTCCCACAACTACAACAACCACTACGATTACACCACCTACAACCACTACCACTACAACAATTGCACCTCCCACAACTACAACTACTACAACAGGTGGTGTACCTCCAACAACAACTACTACAACTACTCTTATCCCCCCAACTACTACCACTACAACCACTTTAATACCTCCTACAACTACTACAACTACAACTCTTGAACCACCCACTACCACTACTACAACTACTCTTGAACCACCCACAACTACCACTACTACAACTGACGTACCTCCAACTACTACAACTACCACTACTGACGTAGCTCCTCCTACAACAACCACCACTACAACTGAAGCAGGTCCCACTACAACAACTACAACCACTACAGAGCCACCACCTACAACTACCACCACCACTACAGAAGCTCCTTTAGACTGTACACAATATGATGTGGTGGGTAGTCCATCTATTAGTATAGAGTGGCTTGCATGCTCAGGTGAATTCTTAACACAAACTGTAGGTTCAGGTGGCATATCAATATGTGCAGAAACTGGAACAGTTGTTCAAACTGGAGGAAGTGGAAGTATAACACCTACAGGACCTTGCGGTCTTTAAATAATCAAAAACCCTGTTTGTTGGTTTTCAGGGTGTTCTCCCTGGGGTTTCTACCCTGGGGAGTTTTTATTTTATAACTAACTTGGTTATCCATGCTAACCTAGGTGGTTAAAATAATTTGGAAAATATTAAAAAGTTTCGTACCTTTAGGGCAATTTTAATTAAATAAAATTATAAATGCCTGAAAATCAATCCCTTCTGCACCAGCTGGAGCAAATGCTACACTGGAAAAAGAGCAAAAAGTTCTATGCAGACAAGCTCAACATTACAGAGAATGAGGTGGATGAATTGATAAAGGAGCTGCGAGGCTCACAAGTGGCACAAGAAGAAGCAGAAGTTGGTAACTACATTGGAGAATTAGAGGATCAGGTGGTAAGGTTTTTTGAGGATGTTCAGAAGGGAACAGGTGAGGTGGTCTTCAATAGCAAAGAAGAAATCAAGAGTTTAGATGAGCTTGTTGAAAAATGTAAGATAGATACAGACAAGTGGGAGATAACCAAATACGTCCAAAACTACTGGGGAAATGCTGATCAGCCTCATTACCAAGTGAAAGCTTGGTTGGGTAAGAAGAAGGATGAGCAGATATTCCAGGATAACTTTGTTAACTTCCTCGAGAACTATCAGCCATGTTCTCCTGAGATAATGGCTCCAAAGTTTGATGTGGCTAAGAAGGATGCCTGTTTAATCATAAACAAACAGGATTCTCATCTAAACAAACTAGATATTGGAGGAGATAATGATATAGACAAACGCTTTGGCGATTTTATCCAGAGGGTGGAAATCATCCTGAACCAAGCTTCTCTAGCCAACAATCTCACAGACATCAAGTATATTATTGGTTCTGATGAGTTCAATAGTGAGTTCACTAACACAACTACAAAAGGTACTCCCCAGCAAAATATCCTCTCTTATCACGATGCTTTCCAAGCAATCTGTGATCATGAGGTGAGTGTCATTAATCTTCTCCTTCAGAAGGGTGAATCGGTTGATGTGATATTCGTGGCTGGTAATCATGATGAGTTTGTAGGCTGGCACCTGGCTAGCTGGTTGCAAACCTACTTTAGAAATGAGGAGCGTGTGTTCTTTGACATCTCTCCAAGATATAGAAAGTATGTCAGCTATGGAACATCTGCAATGATGTTCAACCATGGAGATGCCTTAAAGCCAGCAAAACTTGCTCATCTATTCCCTATGGAATTTAAGAGTGAGTGGTCAAATCACGATAATTTCTACATATTTACAGGAGACAAACACCATGAGGTGAGTCTGGATTTCAACGGTATTAAGTTCTACCAGCTTCCTGCCTTCTCTACAGCCAAGAGTTCTTGGGATGATAAGAATGGATATACAGCAGTGAAAGGTGAGGTGACAGGTTTCTTGATAGATTTTGAAGACGGAATAACGAATATATTCAAACAGTATTTATAATGGCTACTTTTAGGAAATTAGTTTCAGATGTGCGCTCCATGCACAAGTTGCTCTCCACAGACAACTTGATCACGGATAGAGCTGTCATGTCTGAGATTAAGAACAATGCCTTCCTCCTGATTAAACGCGAGACTAATCTGAGGAAGCTTTGGGCTACTGACACAGTATTCACTACCATCCCTTGTCTAGAGATGGTAGAAGTTCCTATTTCTGAATGTTGTGATTACGTAGATCCTTGTTCTGTGGCTAGAACCAGGTTCAAACTTCCACGCATTACAGAGGGTAACTACCAGTATGTTATACAGGGTGTCTACTCAATTAATGCGATGAGTGGACAAGGAAAGAAACTAAAAGAAATAACCATCAACAGATACATTAATTTGCTTAAGCTTCCTATCATCAAGAAGGAAGAATACTACTGGATTTCTAATGGATATCTGTACGTAAACAACCCCCTCCTGAAAGCCATCAGACTTGTTGCTTTGTTCGAGGAGGATGTACCTAATTCCATTATGTATCCAGAGTGTGGTTGCGGTACCCCAGAATACACAACAGAAGAACTGTGCAAGAACCCTCTTGACAAAGAGTCTCCTGTTCCTGGCTACCTAGAAAAGCAAGTTCTTGAATTAACTTCTCAGAAGTTATTAGCTACCTACTTCAGGTTGAAGACAGACATCACAAGTGATGGAGTTGATGGTCAAGCACCAAACGCTCCAAACTTGAGATGATATGCGAATCAAAATAGACTGGAGAAGCGCCAGTAAAGAAAACTACAACAATTTCTGCAAGAAGAATCCCTCTATCAAACTCACGTTTGATCAGTGGAGAGATATCATCTACACCTATAACGAAGCTTTCAAAGAATACATCCTGGAGACAGGGGAAAGAGCAAGGCTTCCATTTGGGTTTGGTGAGTTCTCTATTAACAAGAAGAAGCGTAGAAAGATGAAAGGGGTAGATGGTAAAGAGTTTGTTAACCTACCTATCGACTGGAAAAAGACTAAAGAGAAAGGTAAGCGCATCTACAACTTCAACTTTCACACAGAGGGGTATTTCTTTGGATGGGTTTGGTTTAAAGAAACAGCTAGGTTTAGACACTCAGGCTTATGGTATTTTAAACCCTCTAGAAACACATCGAGATTGTTGTCACACTTTATCAAAACTGACGAGAAGTATCAGCACATTTATAACGAATGGAAAAAATAATCTAGATGTCATACTATTACAAATATAACTTTATCTCTCCTGAGGTTGTGTATTCCACTGTAAAAGAGGAGTTTAAAAGCTACTTTGATACAGGAGCCATAGATGATCTCATGTTCCCTACTTATCTGGACAAGTGTCTCAGAAAGCTAGGTAGAGCAACATATGTAATTCAAGAGCAGGTATTGCACATCTATGATTATGAATCTAGACTTCCAGATAACTTCTATGCTGTTCGTGAAGCTTGGCTTTGTACAGCTGTAAATGGTTTTCCTTATCAACAGGCTAATTCATTCTACTCACAGGCTGCTACATCTACAACAATTCAGGTGAGTCCTGTTATTGTGTACGGCAATCCTTGTGAAGCTGGTAACTGTGGTCAGGAGTTCTGCCCTAAGTGCATGCCTAATCTGGTACAGGCTGTTTATAAAACAAACAATCAAGCCCCTGTACTCTACACAAGAGAGTATCTCCTGAAACCAGGAAATATTTCTGCTAGAAATAACTGTGGAGTGGACTATACTAGCAATTGGGAATTCTATCAAGAGGCACCCCCTCTTCGTGAGTTTACCCCTGGTTCTGCTGGATATGATTCATTTGACATCAGAGATAATAAGTTTGTAACCAACTTCCGTAATGGAGTGGTGCATTTGATTTTCTATGCCACAGAATATGATGCTGGTGGTAATCAAATGATCCCTGATAACTTCCGTGTAAGGGAATATATTGAGGCTTTCATCAAGTACAAAATGATGGAAACTCTCACCAATCAGACTAATGATGAAACCTTTAATCAGCTCCAACAAAAGCTTGGATATTACAAACAACAAGCTGAGGAGGCATTCATCATGGCTGATATTGAGATTAAGAAACAAGACCCGTGGGCTAAGCAACGTAGAATTAAGAATGACCTGAACAGATTTAATATGTATGAACTTCCCAACCGTGTTGGAGGAATGTATGGTTGGAGACGTAATAATTAATAACCAATGGCTGAGCAAGAACAAGGGAGCATTAGACAGGAGTTTAACAACGCTACCACTGGCTTAAACCTAGATCAAACTCTTAACCAGATTGGTAAAGGTAAGCTAACGTACGCGCTGAACGCTGCTGTCGAAAACTTTGACTCAAATTCTGTAAACTATCAGAATGAGCCAGGGAATGAACTTTGCGTTACATTCCCTTCTGGCTTTGTGTTAATTGGTACACATTTCATCCAAGAGAAGAACAAGCACATATTTTTTATTACCAATCCAGAAACAGGTGCTTCTCAGATAGGGTACATGGATAACAACGATTGTATCTACCGCAAGTATGTAGATGCTCCTTGTCTTAATTTCAACATTAATCACCCTATCCATAAGTCTGTCCACAAGATTACAGAGTGCACAACAGAGGTGTACTGGACAGACGGACTTAATCCCCGTAGATATATTGATCTTAATCCTGAGAACTTACCCTACATTCTTGTAGGAGGTACACCCGCATGCGATCCTGTTTACAGTGATCAAATAGACTGTAACGGATTGAATGTGCAACCTGACTTTATTATTCCACAACTCGATGTTACAAATATAGTTTCAGGTGGTGAGTTGGAGGCAGGCACATATCAGTTTGCTATTCAGTATTGTGACTCTGCTTCTAATCCTTATACTTCCTACTACTCTGTTACCAATCCCACCCCTATTGCTGATCCAAGTATCACCACTGCTAATTTTAATTATCCAGTGGGTAGATCTATTGAACTCACTGTCAGCAACTTAGATAATACAGGACTTTACCAATACTTTAATATAGCAGTTGTTAGAACTATAAATGCTATCACATCCGTACAGCTGATAGGTACGTATTTTATTGATGGTCCAAGTCAGGTGATCACTTATTCAGGTCAGAACAAGACAGCCATTCGTCTTACAGTTGATGACATATTTGAGAAGTTCCCTTATTATGAGATTGCTCAGGACATAACAGCTGTACGTGATATTCTTGTATGGGACCAGCTTACATCTGTTGAAAGAATTAACTATCAGCAGATAGCTACTGGTATCACCTTGCAGTGGGAAACCTACCGTATTCCTAACACAGAAACTTATGCAGACGAGCTGAATGCTACAAACCTGCGTGGGTATCTAAGGGATGAGGTATATGCTTTTGAGATTGTATTCCTCCTACATAACGGTAAGCAGACTGACGGATTCCACATTCCTGGAAGAATAGCAGTTAATAATGATTTGGTTCCTGTTCCTCAAACAAATGATGACTTCATAGGTGAGCCAGATCCTATTACAGGAACCAGTCCCTACTGGAAGATATATAATACGGGTACTGTTTCAGGATTCTCTCCTGGCTATTCTCCAGCACCAAGTTATAAAGGTGCCTATCAGTATGGCGAGTTTGCCTACTGGGAGTCTATAGAAGAGTATCCTTGTAATGATGAGTTGTGGGGAACTCTAGCTGGTCAGAAGATCAGACACCACAAGTTCCCAGACGTGCTAGTGAGTCCCATATTTGAGTCTGCCCTATTTACAGGACAAGACACAATGGTGATTCAGAGGGATGCAGTCTTTCCAATAGGTGTAAGAATAGATGTACAACAGGTACAATCTCTCATCCAAGCATCCAATCTAACCACTGAACAGAAGAATCAGATAGCTGGATTTAAGATTATCCGTGGTGACAGAAGCACCAATAGATCTATCGTGGCTAAGGGTATTCTTAGAAACATGGGTAAGTATGACCGTGAGGGTACGGAATACTACTTCCCCAACTATCCTTATAACGATCTTAGACAAGACCCATTCTTGCTTGAGAAGAGCAATGCTTACACTATTCCACTTGCTGCAACAAGTACCACGTCCCAGTGTAGAGATTTCAGCATCTATCCTACAGCTGCTGGTCAAATTGAATATCTTGATTGCTACACAGGAGAAATAGCCACCAGAGATATTCTACCCTCTGAGGTGGGAACTATAATTCACTTGTGTGCTCTTGACTATCCAAAGCCCACATTTAGAGATGGTGCTACAGGAGCAATTGGTTCTAATACATACAATGTCTATAGAATCACAATTGACTTGGTTCCTTCTACAGGACAAGTTGTTGTATTTAGACTAGTTTGGCCAATTACTAAATGTGGTTTAACCCAAGGAAATCCAATTGCACCTCCCCCCGCATATATTGTACCTGGGGGCACTAACATTGATGGGTGGACAAAATACTGTGCTCTGAATCCTACAGTTTCTTGCTGTGACTCGCTTATTGACAAACCTCTTGATCTGAGCAATCAGTACGTAGCAATAGACACTGGTGGATCAGGTAGTTATTCTTTCAACATTGCATCTCTTACACCGCCTACATTTGATCAAAGTAACTTGGGTGCAGGCACAACCTTCAAGGTGGAATTTGTACGTTCTGTAGGAAATGATAATTGCTATCCAGATAAACTGAATGCCTTTGGTGATCCTGCGTCTCAATACAGACACGTATTTAACTCTCCTGAAACTTCCTTTGGACAGCCGTTCCTGGGTAGCATTCTGAAACTGGAGAATGTAATATATGGTGCTGGTAGAGCACACTTTGTACAGGTGAACAAGAACGCCATGTACAGGCTACTAAGTGCTGAGGCTCAACAGGATGCGTTAAATAGTGCTAATAACATTGCAGCAATCACTAACCCTTATAATGCTAGTGCTTTATTTGCTGCCTACCAAACCTATCTAACAATCTACGTAAACGGTATCACCAGACGTAACTATGCCTACTCGTATAACTCTACAGCTAGTTATGATTATGGTAATGATATTAATAACAACTTAGGTGTTAAGCAGCGTGAGCTTGATCTAAAACAATATCTAATCCCTGGTGTACAGGGAGTGGGAGATGATAGAAATGTAAACAACTTTAACAGAGAGAGTTCTGTTTACCTAAAGACAGATGGTAATAGACCGCCTCTACCATTCCCCAACCAGACACCCACTATTAATGGAGCAGTTAACGATAGGTCTAGAATGACCCTTAGCGAGGCTGGTGTTAATGGAACTGATAATAATTGTGGCACTCCTGCTAAGGAAGAATACATAAGTACAATATCTTATTACGCATCTCTGAAGAATATATTCGCCAATCAGTATGGCCAGATATATTCTTATGAAACTGTAGATACAGGATTTCAAAGAGATATCACCCCTCTGACAGTTAGCACTGCCACCTTCTTTGGAGGTGATACATTCATCAGCAAGTTTGCATTTAAGACTAAGATTCCTTTCTTTATCGACAATAGAGTGAATGCCCCTGATGATAGTGACATCTTCTATGATGAGATTGGTAATGTTGCCTATCCAAAATACTGGCACTCAGCACGTTCCATCCTCACTACAGCAACAGCTGGTCAGCAAAATCTGACAAACTTCATCTCTATTAAGGCAAATCAGTTAGATTGTCCCAATAGCCAAACCCCCATATCAAGTCCTGGTAGAACCTACTATGATGGTAAGATGTATGTGTTTGCCTATGGTATTCCTTATTTCTATTGTGAAAGTTCCTATAACATAGACTTGCGCCAGGCTTTCAACAATAGAGAAGGGGACTTCTGGCCTCACGTAAGTACAGGTATTCCTGATGACTGGGTACAAGAAGACTATGTATCTATTGCTCAGGACAACACCTACTACTACAATGTAACATTCTCCAAACAAAATAGAGAGAATGTATTCACACACCTGCCTTATGACTGGAAGGCTATATGTTTTACACAGTATCCGTTTAGAGCAATCTATTCAGATGCACAGAACATAGATGCTGACAATACGGTGAACAACTGGCTCACTTACAGAGCTATATCCTATTTTGACTTCCCTCAAAACTTTGGAGATCTTATTTCTTTGGACGGAATTCAGAACAGAGCAATTCTGGCTAGATTTGAGAACAAGAGTTTGTTGTACAACAACCTGTTGACAATTGACACCAGTAACCCTCAGGCAGCTTATGTTGGAAACCCTTCTCTATTTAGAGGGGCTCCTCCAATTGATTTTGCCGAAACTGATTTGGGATATGTAGGAACCCAGCACAAGATGCTCCTTAAGATTCCACAAGGGCAGGTCACTATAGATGCTAAACGTGGTCAGGTATTTCTGGTTGCTGGCACACAAGTTACAGACTTGTCAGCTTTTGGATCAGGAATGAACAGGTTCTTTACAGACCACCTAGCTTTTGAAATATTGCGTTACTTCCCAGATGTGCCTATTGATAATCACTTCAATGGTATTGGTTTGCATGGTGTGTACGATAGTAAGTATGATCGTGTCATCATCACTAAACTTGATTATGTTCCAAAGAGTAAGGATGTTAAATGGGACCCTGTAACTAATGAGTTTTATGTGGATAGTACATATCCTCAAAACCCTCCCACCACAACCAGCACTACTACATCCGCAGGAACTACAACCAGCACAACCACTGTACCAGGCACTCTCACTACAACTACCACTATTGCTCCTTTGGTTACACGCAAGGTGGTATATCTGACAGACACAGAATACTTCTGTAACAAGAGCTGGACAGTGTCTTTCAACTTCAATACCAAGAGCTGGACAAGCTTCCACACCTATCTGCCCAACTGGTATATTGGTGAGAACAACTTCTTCTATTCTGGTATTAATGGATGCTGCGATGACTTTGATATATTGGCTGCTACAATCGGACCAGTTCCAACAACCACCACTACATCTAGTACATCTACCAGCTCCACCACATCAACCACTACAACAGGTACATCCACTACATCAACTACTAGTACAACTACTACAGCTGTTCCTACAACCACTACTACCACTACAGCATTGCCTTGTCAGTGTTGGACAGTGCTGAATGGAGATGTGCAGCCAGTAACTTACAAATACACAGATTGTGAAGGTGTTCAGCAAACTAACACTTTAGCTGTAGGAGCCTCCACAGTGCATTGTATTAAAGCTGGAAGTTTGTTTATAGTTACTAGCCCAGCTGGTGGCATATTGCACAAATATAATTGTGGAACAACTTGTACATCTGAAGAAGAATGTACTTCTTGTATCCCAACTACCACCACCACTACAACCATAGAACCAACTACGACCACCACTACAAGTAGCAGCACAACTACAACCACAACAACCTCTTATTTGGATAACTGTACAAACTATCTAGTTGAGCCAATTGGTTCAATCCAACTAACTTGGTCAGAGTGTGGAACTGGTGAACCTGCTTTGGGCTCATTCACCACCACTACGAATGTTTGTGCAATCACAGGTTCAATAGCTATCACTGGTGGATCTGGAACTGTTTCAGCAAGCGGTTTGTGTGCATTGTAAAAAATTAAAAGAATGCCAAAAACAATCATCATAAAGTTAACTAGCTCAGGGCCTACAGCAGGACCCTTTACAATCAGCACTGAGTACGGTACCATCCTGGCAACAGATGTTACCAGAGATGAGCTGATTCAAGGGGTTAGTTATGTTGTAGATGATAATGTTATCATGGTGACTGTTGAGTCTACTGGCAAGTGTAAAAACAAAAAGACATTCCCAATCACTGTTACAAACATTGTAGCTTTAGCAGCCACAGAATATACAAGAACCACAACAGCTTGTATCTGGAGGCACCTAAAGAATCCAGTGATATATAACTACTTCTACGGAAACATCGAACCTTATATCATTGAGTATCCGTTTGCCTACTCCTATCAGGATGAAATCCTGCATAGTGTGCAAGACTACACCAAGGCATATAAATACTTCCCTGATATAGATGGTGTGTCTGATGACAGCCGCAAGATAGAAACTGATGATGCTTGGTTCAATAAGGCTGTAGTTTACAATGGTCAACAGTCCTCTGGTATTCTAGAATTGGTTCCTAAACCAATCAACAACCTCAAGGACTATTTGAAGTATCCTGTATACAACACTGATAGTAAGACAATTACGTTCACTAAGAGTGATAACTTCTACCAGTACAACACGTTCTGGTCATTGGTTAAGTATAAGCAGGAACCTCTTTTCGTACGTACATGTGAGTCTCTGTCTATAGACAAGGTGGTAAACCAGGCTAACATGGACTATGGCAAGAGATCCTTCAAGAAGGAGCCCCTGAGAGCTAAAGAGTTGAAAGTGAGACACATCCTTGACAACCGTTTTGATGCTCACTTGGTATCTCAGTTCATTATTACACCAGCCCAAATCTCTTACAAATAATGGCAAAGAAACTCACCAAATCAAAAGCAAAAGAAATCCTGCACGATAAGAGCGTGCACGGACATCCTTTGACAGACAAGCAAAGGAGATTCTTTGGTGCTATTGCTGGTGGGGCAAAGCCTTACAAAGCTCAGATTGGAACAATGCTTACAGGTTTCCATCCCAACCTAGCAGAGAACCTTTCTGAGGTGTTATCAGCTCCACAAAAAGCTGCAACACAATTGGTTACAGGAAAATACCAAACTCCTTCTGAGGCAATGGGTATTCAGAATGCAGCTGGAGCTTTTCTGACAGATGTTGTTTTAGATCCTTTAGGTTTGATGGGACTTGGTTCTGCTAAGAGACTTGGTGTACTTGGAAAACTTGATCCAAGATTTAAATCAAAACCTGGTGCTTATTATAGAAAAATTGGTGATGTAGAAGGAGTTGAAGATTTGCGTACCAGTGGCGTTGTTAGATCAAAACCCCTTGATCCAAAAGTTTTGGAAGAATACAAAAGAAGAAATATCACGCACTACCCAGATCCATATTTCTCTGTTGGAAAGCCCATAGAAAATTACAAGGGAAAGTACATGCTTGAATATACTGGGGGTACACCTTTTGATACGTGGGATATATTAGGACATGAAGTGGGTACACCAAAAGGAAAAATAAAAATTGAAGATCCAGGACTAAAACTTTACAAAAAAGACTGGCTTAGAGGATATAAAGAAGTAAAGAAAACTCCAAAGAAGAAACAAGATGGTGGGTGGTTAGATAAGTACGTTCCAAAAGCTCAGAATGGCATAGAAGGAACAATGGGAGGATTGACAGATAAAGGATTTAATTATAATGGTGCATGGGGTGGGCCTTCTATGCAAATGGGTGGTAACATCATGCCTGCTATGGCTGGTGCTAACCAGACAGTTCCTATGGCTCAATTGGGAGACAGTGTTAAACCCATACCAATGCAATTAGCTATGGGAGGATCTCTTCCTGGTGCTGTAGGGTTCACATACGCACGTACAGCTGGGGCTGCTCCTGCTAACGGTCCTTACGCTAAGAAGACAAAAGCTAGTGCTCAGAATGGTCAGGAGATGAAGTTCTATCAAGCAGGACTGGATTTTAAACCTAAGACTATTAGTCAAGATGGTTCAGAAATACCTGTAGACTCTATGGGCTATTGGAACCCTGACAATTGGGGCAACCCTGTAATCATCCCATCCACAGATATTACTATGGAGGGTGTAGATGTTCCATTGATTGGTATCTCTGACACAGGAGATGTACAATACATGGAACCTGGGGAGGATTATGAATTTGACGGGGAGTATGTAACAGAATATCCTGTAGCTAAAAAAGGCATCAGTGTGAATAGTGCTGATGCTCAACCTATTAAAAAGCTAGACCAATTGCTTAACTTTACAAACTATAACAAACCAACCAAGGGTGGATGGTTAGACAAATATAACTAATATGAAAAAACAGATTCTAAAGATCGCTGGTGTCAAGTCTGAGAAAGAATTCTACAAGAAGTTTCCTACAGAAGAAGCATTTATGAAAGCACATGGTAAGGCTTTCAAAAAAGCTCAGATAGGCACCTACATGACTAGTCAAGCTGAAATGCCCACCTACAGCCCTGCTGATGTCCGTGGGATGTACGATGAGCTTGAGTATCAGCTCACAGGTCTAACCAGTTCTGATCGAGAGAAGATAGAAGCCCTGGGAGGGTTTGCTGACCAGTATGGAATAGATCCTGCTATGTTGCAGACTGCCTCAGAAAAACTTCTTGACACACCACCCCCTGCTAAACGTGGTAAGAAGATCAAGAAAGCTCAGACTGGAACCGAACTTGAGCCAAAGATTGAAAACTACTCTGACTACAACTCTTGGAAGTCTGATTGGGATGCTTGGAACGAGGGTAGAATGTCTAGCACTGGAGCAACAGGAGGTGGGACACCCACTACAACTCTTTATGCTCCTAGCACATCTACTAGCACCACTGCTGTACCTGGTAGCTCTAAGATGCCAACAGATGCAACTGGTATGTATGTTCAGTCTGGTGTAGATGTTATACAGGGACTCAGCATGATTAAGGACCAACAGAATGCTGTTCGTGAGGCTAAGCAAATGTCTGCTCTAACAAACGCTATGGGTCTTGCGGCTGCTAGTGTTCCTGTGCAACCCATTAGACGTCAATATGTTAGACCAGAGGATGTAGTTATACAACCTGAACAGATGTTCCCTTCTTATGGTGTAGGTACAAATGTACTTGCTGAGTTTGGAGCTTCTGTAGGTGGAGGAGAAATTGCAAACACATATGCTCCTAACACCTTATATGACAACCTTGGATATGAACCTTTGAATGATAGTGAAAGATACAAGCAGTTCTATGGTGGTGGTAAGCTGCGTAAGGCAGCTGGTGGTTTTGACTTCAATACATTCATGACTCAACAGGGTGGAAATGCACTGGCTGGCACTCTAGGAAATGTTGTCACTGGTAGTGAAGTGGAGGCTGGTAATAAGATAGGTAAAGGTATTGGAACCGCTGCTGGTACTGCAATTGGTGGTCCTATCGGTGGTGCAATCGGTGGTCTGCTTGGAAGTGCTGTAGGTGGAATTATAGACAGAAGTGAGGAGAAGATTAAAGAATACCAAGCTGAGTCTAGAAGAAACATGGGTAACATTCTGGGAAGAAACTTTGGAATGGGTATACAGAGTCAGTTCTCTAGCTACATGGAAGATGGTGGAACCACCTCTCCATACGCTTGGGTGAGCCACACATGGCAACCTCAGAAGATTGTATCTTTTGGAGGACATAATTTAAAAGATCTTTTGAAACCTCCTCATGATGCAGAGATGCTCAGAGCTGGTGGTCACTTAAAAGCATACACTCCTCCTAGTGCAGCAGCTATGTCTACAGAAAGACCTGTGATGCAAATGGGTGGAGAACTCCAGACACACTGGGGTGGGTATGCAGAACCTATGTCTTACAACCCTTATCTGCCAGATGGCGGTGAGACAATTATGTTCAGAGGCCAATCTCACGATGAATCTGATGGAAGAGGTAACACTGGTATCGGTATCACCTATGGTGAGAATCCTGTAGAAGTGGAAAGAGGTGAGCCTGCTATGAAGTTAAAAGATGGCAGCAGTCCTGATTCTAACCTAGTGGTATTTGGCAACCTCAAGATTCCTAAAGAATACATTCCGTTCCTTGGAAATGATGCAAAGGGTAAGAAGTTCAAAACATATGTAGCTGACTTGTCTAAGAAAGAGAACAAGCAAAACAAGAAAATTGACAATGCTACAAAGATGTTGGAAGACTTAGAAGTGAGCACTCCTATTGATAGAATGACACTTAACTCTTTGCAATACACTATGTTAGGAGCAAATAGCAAGCTGAAAGATATTGCTGATAAGAAGACGGCAGCTGCTTCTTTGCAGAATGCTATTAATGATACAGCTGAAGAAATGGGCATTGTTGCTGATGACTTGGCTAGAGGTAAGGTGAAGATTGATAAAGAGGCATTTAAAGATACAGCACAGGGTGGTAAGAAACTTAAGAAAGTATCAGCTCTTCCTAATGTACCTGCAGGACAACAAAAGGGTGATGTATTTTATGGAGATGTTACCCAAGCAGACTTTGAGGCCATGATGGCCAGAAACCCTTGGTATGACTGGGCAAACTTTGATCCTTCTAGTGATGCTGATGTTAGAGACTTCCAAAAAGCATTTAATAGAGAGGCTAAGAAATTGGGTGTTGACACTCGTTTGCAAGTAGATGGTGATTTTGGTGAGCAAACCGTAAGTGCAGAATCTTTGTATGGTGAGAGCAAGCCAATACCCACAATCCCAGGAGGCACGCTTAATATCTCAAGGTTGCAAGAACCCCCTCAACAAGCTCCAGTGGGTACACCTGCATATTCTGTCACTCCTTACAAAAGGAACACGTTGGTAGATGTTCTTGGTCAGGTGGTGCCTTACCTAAGACCTTCAGATTCAGAAGCCCTCAATCCAATGCAATTGATGGGTGAGATGTTTGCTCTGTCTACTAATCAGGTGGAACCTGTACAGGCTCAAACAGTGCAACCTCAGTTATCTGCTCCTTTTGATATCTCTCTGCAGGACATTTTGAATGAGAACGAAGCTACCTACAGATCGCAACAGAGAATGGTTGGTTACAATCCTGCTATTCAGGGTCAGCTGAGCGCACAGAAATATGCTGCTAATCAGAAGGTGCTGGGTGAGCAATTCAGACTGAACCAGGCTGAGAAGCAACGTGTCTATGAGCAGAACAGAAACATTCTCAATCAATTTGGTTTACAGAAACTAGGCATTTTTGATAGACAGTACGTGAGACAGGCTGAGGCACTTTCTAAAACTAAGGCCACAACACAAGCTGCTCTCAACTCAATTAGTGATAAGTTTCTACGTAACAGATTGGAAAACAGAACGTTAGCTACAATGGAGAACATGTACAACTACCGTTATGATCCTAGGTTTAGAGCCATCAACATGAATGCTCCTTTCCAACCCCAGATGCCTACAGTGTACGTTGGGCCTGATGGAAAGCAATATCAAACAATGGGCGCTGGAGCTTCTTCAGGACAAGTGCCTGCAGCAGCTCCTGGAGCCCCTGCAGTTACACAGGTTCCTCCTCCAGGTGGTGCTGAACCAGCCCCAGGAACAATTGGTCCTCCCCCTCTTGATTTTACCCCCATCACCCCAACAACAACACCCGTAACTATTCCTGCAGACAGATCTCCACTAATTTCAAGACCTGGATTAATATCTGACGCTGCTGAGGAGTATGAGGATCTGTACAGAAAAGGTGGTTCTATTAAAAAGAAAAAGAAAACCAAAGAGGACAGAAACAGCTCAATTGTAAAAGCTTTTAAAAATCTCTAATCAACTCAGTTATAGCGATTTACCAAAACTCGTTATACCTCTTGGAAATTATAATTATTCATATTACATTTGCTAACTTGATGTACCATGGCTTCATTTACTGACATAATACCCCAATTTAACCCCTACGTCCAGCAGCTTCCTGTGGAGGCTATGGTACAGGTGGGTATGGAAAAGCAGAAGCGCTACGATGATGGTATCCAAAAGATTCAGTCTCAGATAGATCAGATAGGTGGGATGGACATTTATAGTACCAAACACAAAGCCTATCTACAGTCTAAGTTGAATGAATTGGGTAACAACCTTTCTATGGTGGCTGCTGGTGACTTTTCTAACTTCCAACTGGTGAACTCAGTAGGGGGAATGATAGGACAGGTGGTCAAGGACCCAGTGGTTAAGAACGCCTATGAATCCACCCAGCTCATCAGAAAACAGCAGGGATATATGGAGGAGGCCAAGAGAAAGGGTAAGTCATCTCCAGAGAACGAATGGTGGTTTTCTAGTGAGGTGAGTAGATGGGATAGCGATCCTGACCTTGCAAGGAAGTTTACAGGAGAGTACATTGAATATACAGATGTTGGTAAGAAGCTAACAGATATAGCTTCTAAGATAAAGGAAATAACAAATTCTAAAGATGATCCTTTTCAAAAAAATCGAGATGGTAGTTACAGATTAGATAAGGATGGTAATCCTATGATTGATGACGCTATGCGTAGGATTACAGTAAAAGGTGTGCCTGCTGAGAAAATCTTAAACACCTTCTACTCTACACTAGATGAGAATGATAAGCGTCAGCTTATGATCACAGGTAACTATCATTACAAGAATGCTACAAAGGTGACATTCCAAAATGATATTGTTGACACTTACGGAACTCAAAAGAAAGCGTTAGCAGACAACTTGAGTAAGCTGGCTGTAGAGCTCAAGACCAATGATAATTTAACGTCATCCCAGAGAGCAGAAATAGAAGCTGCTATTACTAATGGGGTTGACAAAATAAACAGTGGCTTTTTTGAGAAAGAGGCTGCTGCAAAGATTGATGAGATAGGTAAGGTGAGTAATCTGGAAGACTTTAAATACCGCACGTATACACAGAAGTATTTAACAGGACTTGCTCAAGATCTTTCTAACCAAAGCTATACACAAGAAATACTCAGCAATCCCTATGCTCAAATGAACATGGAGAAGAAAAAGCTTGCGTTTCAAGTAAATAGAGCAAAGGTGGAAGATGCTCAGTTCTGGGCAGGCTTTGGATTAAGACAAAAACAGTATGATCTTGATGTACTTAAATTTAAAACAGAAAGAGCAGATAAAGATGCTGAAGCTGCAGCAAGGTTACCAATTGCTAGTTATGGAGGATTGGGAACAGATGTAGCTCTCCCCACTGTATCTGACCTAGAAAACTCTATCACCAACTTGAATGTAAATGCAGGAAAGTTGAGAGATCAATACGGAGCTCTTTTGTTTGGAGATCTTCCCGCTGATCAAAGATTAAAGTCATTAAAAGATCTTGAAGAAAAGTATAGGGCTAATCCGTTTAGCATTAAAGACCCTAATCAAATTGAGTATTTGCAAGGGATTGGTGCACTGACTGATGAAAAGAGTAGAAGAGAGAACCTGCTTTTATCCACTCAAAAAGTAATGGCACCTTATCAAACCAAGGTGACAGATATGTTTAGGGGTGTTGCAGGTTATAATAATTCTGCTGGAGAAGAGGTGTATAGTGCAGAAGACCTATACAAGGTTAGATCAATGCTTGGTGATTATATAAAAATAGATCCTGCTGGTGCAGCTTCTGGTGCTGGTGCATCACAGTTAGATAAACAAGGATTCCTAAAAGCTGTTCCTGCTAAACTTAAAATGTTAGCAAATTCTCTGGTGAATGTTTACGAAGCACAACCTGGAAGATATGCTACAAAAGAACAGCTACAGAAAAAAGAATCCCTAACACCACAAGAACAAGCACTTTGGAATAGATCTGGGGAACTTGTTAGAAGCTACAAACCACAGATCGCAAACACTTATGCGCAAGCACAATCAACTGCAAGTCAGTATTTGGCTAAACGTATGCCTGAATTCCAAACCACATTTGGAACTCTGAACATGGGTGATAAGATCACTGAGCAAAGAGTGAATGAACTTATAGGAAATGCTACAAGCTATTATGATCAATTTGGTAGTCTTGATGTAAACAATCCTGATGACTTTAAACCATCAAAGGCAACAGAAATACAAGGACAGAAGGGTGCAAAGTTTGTAATAGAAAAGAACTTTGATGGCACAGGAAAAATGATACTTTTTGGTGAAGACAATAGTAAACAAATAATTCCTATGAGTGCTTCAGACTTGAATGCTTATTTCCCTTCTATGGCCAAGTCTAGCTTCATGACTAAAGTGAAGTTTGATGTTCTAAGTTCTCCAGAGTTGACAACAAACACCATAGGAAGAGGAAAGCCTGTAGGTGCTCCTATGACGGGATATGATATTCCTGGATTGCAGTCTGGCGGATATGCACCTTTTACCAGATTGGATATTGAAGGATCTTCTAACAATGATGGAAGTGAGTCTGATAGATTTGCAGTGAGAATGTATGTTTACGATAAAGGTGTTTGGAAAGATGCCTATCTCAATCAACAAGGATTTGTTGGTGCAGCTGGCGTAGAAGAAATTCTAAAAGGAATAGGACCTCTCACCGTACAAGAGGTGCTGAGCCAAAAATAATTAGCAATGCCAATTTTTGACAACGAACTTATAGATAACTCTCGTGACCAGAATCCCCAGCTACCAGGAACTCCTGATTCCTATCTGGGGTCTCCTACTATTAGGGATGTTGATGTCAACTTTCGACCATTAGGGCTTCCTTCAGGAGGCAATCCTTCTGGCGGGAATTTTGGTGGAATGAGGATTAGTGACTTGTCTAAGATTGGTCTTGCTGCAAACGAAACAAGAAGTTTCAGTGGACCTATGTCAATGGTTCCAAGAAGTGAACTTCTTTCTAACCAACGTTACGGAACCTACCTGAGAGGTGTTGATCTTGAGAATATATACAGCTTAAATCAGCCTTGGTATACACAATTGGGAAACGCTGCTGCTAAGTTCTTTGCTACAGGTATAGGAACATTTGCTCAATCATTTGCTACAATTCCAAACACCGTAGCTGCTATAAAGAACGGTAGTCTTTCTGAACTTTCAGGGAAAGATGGATATGAGTCTGACATTGACTTGTGGCTCAAAAACCTAGAAGATACATTTCCTAACTACGTAAGTAGATGGGAAAGAGAACATCCATACAGATCCATGATTCCTTTCATGCGTGGGTCTGCAAACTTCTGGGGTGACAAGGTTCTTAAAAACTTAGGATTTACAGCTGGTGCTATTGGTGGTGCATTGGTGCAGGATGCTGCTGTGGCATATGTTACAGGTGGTGTTGGTGAAATACCATTGATTGCCAATCAAATAGGTAGAGCTTCTCTCTATCTCAATAAACTTTTTACAGGCACAAATAAGCTTGATAAAGTGCTGGACACAGCAAGGGCTCTTGGAAAGTCAGAGAGATTTATTGACAATCTTAGTGATTTAGGAAGAGCTGCTGCAGCTACAAAACTTAATAGTGGTTTTCGTTATGGTCTCACCGTGTACGGATCTGCTAGAACAGAAGCTGCTGTTGAAGCTAGAGACTCCTACAGACAGGTGAGAGATGAGCTCATCAATCAATACAGGAGTGAGAACGGAGGAATGGAACCTCAAGGAGTTGCGCTAGATGAGATCGAAGCATACGCAACAGATGCTATGAACACCAGGTTTGGTGCTAACATGGCTTTGCTCACTGTATCTAACGCTGTTCAGTTTGGCAGCTTGTTCAAATCATTTACTAATGCATCTAAAGGTGTACCAGGTACAATCGAAAGAAGTCTTGATGATGCAGGAAGAATTGGTCTTGCTGAAGGATCTTTGGATGTGTTTGAAAGAAAGGCACTTACAGGTGTAGGTGCTAAGGTGTGGGATTCTGTAAAACCCACCCTGAAAAATGTACTTGCTGAAGGTGTATATGAGGAAGGTGGACAATATGCTGTAGAGAAAGGTACATACGACTATTACACTAGAAAGTACAAGAACCTAAAAGATCCAAAGAATAGAGAAACTTGGAACACTCTGAACGAAGCACTTGTATCTACCAATAAGGGATTGGCTGAACAGTTTGGTAGCAGTGCTGGTATAGAGAACATGATCATTGGTGGATTGTCTGCTGTTATTACAGGAGGTATCGCTGGCAGAATCCAAAAAGCAATGGGTGAGCCTACCAAGGATCAAAGACTACAGAGTACCATTAATGTTCTAAACCGCTACGGACTTACAGGCATCCTGCAAGATCAATACTCTAACACTCTCAATGCTGCAAATAATGCTAGAGAGATGGAAGAGGCTGCAAAGAGTGGGAACGTATTCAGATATAAGAATCTGAAGAATGAGCAATTCTTTGGATTTGTAAGTTCTCGTATTCCTGCTGGCATGCACGATGTTACCATTGAGCAGCTTGAGATGCTGAAGGATCTGGACAAGGAACAGTTTGAGAAGACCTTTGGAATGGACTTTAACGAGTCTAGCAAGAAAACTGTTAACGAGTATGTAGACTCTCTGATTGAGAAAGCTAATGAGATCAAGGATGTTTACGATAGCATAAACTTCACTTTCAAAAATCCTTTTGTTTCTCACATCAATCCTACAACAGAAGACCAGCTTGAAGAAAACTTTAACTTTGACACATACAACGATTGGAAAACCAACCTGGCATACTATGCTAGCGTTGCTCCTGACGTTAGAGATAGATTGAATAACATTCAGAACAGTCTATCTGCAATCAATCCTCTACTTAGTAATGACACTATATCAAGCCTGACTAGAAGAGATAGTCTGAAAGAGCTTGCTGAAACTTATGAACAGCAGGCTAAAACACTTGGAGATACTATTACAGAGTTCACCACTCCTGCAGATAAAAGAGGGACTAGAGATAAGATTAAAACTCTACGCACTCTGTCTGAACGTATCAATCTTGCACTTAACAAGGGTGATATTGACATCAAGACCTTTGAGAACCTGCTCAACTTTGAGATGAGCGGTCAGGAAAGCATTGATAAAAGGATAATCCCATCAGAGAAGATTGCTGAGATATATAAACTTGGCACAGATATAAACTCACTTGAACAGCTCAGAGATGATGCATCTGAGTCATTTGATAAGATGGCTTCTGAGGAAGGATTTAATAAGTTCTTCAACCAGGCTGAGCAAATGGCTAATGAGCAAGAGGAAGAAGCCTCCAAAGAAGAAACACCAGAAGCGGCTGTTATTCCAGAGGTAGACTTTGTAAATAAAGCTGGTGCAAAAGAGGTTCCTCAGGCAGACAGAGAATATGAGCTTGCAGGATTAAAACCAGCCAAGGTTAACAAGATTGCAGACGATCGTTATGAGGTGGTGTCTCCAACTGGCGAAAGCACCTTCTATGATAATAAGGAGGATGCTGATCAAGCTGCAGAAGATATGAATGCTGATCTCCAAGACCTGCAAAAGGTTAAGGTGTTGGAAATCAATGAGGATGGTACATTGAAGGTAGAAGACCTCGCTGGTAATATACAGAACATCCAACCCAAGCAACTGACTGGGTATGAGAGAGTTCAAACTGCTCAGGAGAAACTAGTTGAGAAGAAAGAAGAGCTCACACGTCAACAAGATGAACTTGAAAAGAACTCTGGTACTGTAACCACTATTGACTCCTCTCAGGAGTTTAGTGAAAGAGAGCCTGCTAAGAAAGAAGCAACTATTCTATTCACCTCAAGCATGACAGAATCAGAGGATTACAATGATCCTACCAAGTCAGCCCCTCACATTGTACGTTCTAGAAAGTTCCTGAATAATGTAAAGAACAATAAGAACAGAGCTAATGTTAAGGCCATCCTTGTTACACCTAATCAAGAGGCTAGCCTGGGACTTGTGGGATTAGCTGCTTTGTCCTTCAAAGTGGATACAACCAAGATGACTGAGGCTGAGCTGAAAGAGTTTAATGAGAAGGTGAGAAAGCCTGACACAGGATTTATTGCCCAAGTGTTTGTTGTCCAAAAAGGCAACAAGCTGTTCTTTGCAGATGAGGCTGGTAATCCTATGAATGAGGTGGGAACACAGGTGGATTTGAATAAGGTGGTGTTCCAAACAATGCCCACTGCTGAGCTCAATGATAGCAAGAATAAAGCTCGTTACAGAGCTGGTCAGGAGGCTGAGGCTAAAGCTTATTCAGAGGCTTGGTCTAAGTATAGAGAGCAACTTATGGGTGCTCCTGCTACAGCTTTCACTATCCATGACTTCCGTATATCTCGTGGTATTCCTATTGTGAATGACACTCCTGCATTAGATGAGGATGGTAATCCTGTTCGTAATGCTGAGGGTAGACCAGTGATGACCTTTGAGAGAAACCACGTAGGTGAGGTGTTGGTTCCTGAAGACAAGACTAGTAACAAAGGACTGATTGTAATATCTGTTACAGGTGAGATTGTACATAACGGACTGCCTGTCAACGTGTTGAGAGGTACACCTGTTTTACAGTATGGTGACACCCTCCAGGTGTTGAACAATAGAAGATTCACTAAGGCTGAGGCCAAAACAATCTTCCGTCTACTCAGTGAGCTATCCAAAGGATTTACATTAAATAGTAATCTAGAAGAGTCCTATGTAAACTTCCTACAGAACGTCCTTCACTGGAAGCAAGGAAAGAGTCCTTCCAAGAATCAGGTGTATATCAACCCTGAAACTATGGATCTCCGTATTGCAGGTAAGGATATTCCTCTGTCTGAGGTGGCTGATAGAGAAGCAGAGATAATAGAAGAACTCCAGAAGACCTTCTCTAACGTAAACAATAAGACTATTTACAGTGACTACGCGTTCACTGAATACTTCATAGATGAGAATGATCAGATTGCTTCCAGAGAGTGGGCTAGCTACAACTCCTATTTGTTGTCTGCCACCTATCCCGATGGTAGTAAGCGTGCTGTAAAGGACACCCCTTTATTCACGTCTGTATCTAAACCCACACCAGCTGAACCATATTCCTACAAACAGAAGTATTCCACTCTGGAAGGATTGGAGCTGGATGTACAATACACAGCTCCTGCTCAACAGGCTGAAGCTGAAGGAGTTCCCACAGTTGATGGGTATGTATTAGATGGTAAAACTCCTAATGTATTCTCGCTTAGAAAAGAGTCTGGAAACTTTGAGTTCACAGCCAGTGTTGAACCTAATGGTTCTGTTACAGTGGAACTAGTTGATAGTCAACTCACTAGAGACACAGTGGCTAGGATTGCAAAGAACAAGGAGCTCATAAATACCCAAATAGTTCCTCAGCTTGAACAGCTTGAGAGATATGATCGTGTAAAGGATGCTGCTAAGACGGATGAGGAGATTGCAGGTGATTACATTGGTCTTATAGCTGGTGCCTCTTTAGAGAAGAAACTCAAAGAGAAACCCACTCCTTCAGAAGAAGCTGCCCCTGCTACAGAGACATATAAAGGAATCACTGTAGTGGACAGCAGTAGTATCACAACAGCTACAGGAGAACCTGGTGCTGCTCAATACAATCGTGCTGAGAATAAGATATTGGTGAACAGAGATCTTCTTAAAAAGAAGTTTGATGAGAAGGCCTGGACCAAACCACGTAAACAGAAGGATGGTTCTTTTGCTACAGCTCTTCCTGAGAATGCATTTGCTACATATGAAGAGTTTGAGAAGTTTGTAATAGAGCACGAGTTCCAACATAGTCTTCTTTCCTATCAAGAGTCTGGTGCAACAAATGTGGGTGAGTATGAAGATATTATCAATCGTAGAGCTCTTGGTGAAGAGGCTAAGCCTACTGCTGCACCAGTTTCAACAGAAGTAAACAAGACAGTTTTCAGAATACTGGAGCAAGCGTTCTATGAGGGCAATGGTAAACGCTATGATGTTATTACAGATGCGCAGTTGCAAAGCATGTCTGCTGCAACCAAAACCTATCTGCTCAATCTTTACGAACAGTTAAAAGCTTATAACGATACGTTCAAGCGACTGGGTAAGGTGTTGGACCCTCAGACCAACAAAGAAATTACTACTGAGAGTGATAAGATTAAATATGTTACCTCTGCTTATTTTAGTGGATTAGGAAGACCTGGTAAGCTAGGATCTTCTGTAAGCATGACCTTTCCAGACCTGGTGCTACCCGTACCTTCTGCAGAAGTTATTGCTGACTTTAATTCTATCCTTGGTGCAAAGATCACCAATGAGCAGATATCTGCTTTAGAAGAAACTAAACCTGCAGCTCAACCTTATGATAACAAAGGCACTACAGGACCTAGCACAGACTTCCGTGTAGTGGCTAAGGGTGAGAAGAAAGAAGATAAGATTGACAACCTAGACTTGGCTGAGTTCAGGAAATGGCACGCTGCTAACGTTCCTGGTATTCCTTTTGAGATATTGGAAAACATCATCCGCAGAAACCCAGACATTACAGCTTGGGGTGTGTTTGAGAATGGTGTGGCTAAGTTCTACAGAAGCGCTACACGTGGTACAGAATACCATGAAATCTTTGAGGGTATATGGAAAGGATTCCTGTCTCCTGGTGAAAGACAAGACCTACTGAATGAGTTCAGAAGTCAGTCTGGCACCTTCAGAGATAGAGCTAGTGGAACTGATGTTGAGTATGCTGCTGCCACAGATACACAAGCTAAAGAAAGAATTGCTGATGACTTTGCTGATTTCAGAGTGGGTAAACTTCCTGCAAGAAGTCTTAAAGAGTTGATTCTCAGATTCTTCAGATCTATCATCAACTTCTTCAAGAACTTTAATGCTAAGCCCACGCTCAAACAACAACTGTTTGATGCAATTGACATGGGTAAGTATAAGGAGAGTGTTCTCCCTGACACTGTGAAGAATGAGGCTGCTGCGTATAGAGAAATTGAAGGACTGTCTGAGCAAGCAGCTCAGAAGTTTGTTGAGGACATGACAGCAAGAGTTGCTGGTCTAGTGTTCCTCAAGGCAAAGAAATATCTCTACTCTCCACAGAAGCTTACAAGCAAGCAGATATTTGGAGAGGTAGAACAAATGTATCTGAGAGAAGGCGACACTCCAGGATGGGGTGGTGTAAACAAACGCACCAAGCTTGGAGATGCTCGTTGGAACGCACTGGTACAGAGAACAAAAGAGAAGCTGCGCACCCTGGGCGTGAACTTTGATACAGAGGATAGACTAAGTCTTAATGGTGAGGACACCAACAAGAACGACTATGCTCCAGAAGCATTCACTGTAGATATTAAGAAGGGGGCATCTTTTGATGTCAAGTTCACCTTGGCCACCCTGTTCAAGGCTAAGGCCATGGATCAGAGCAACTCTCTCAGTCTTGAGATGCCTGATGCACAGATTGATCCAGAGGTGCTGGGATATAAGCTACTCAACTTCAGTACAGCATTTGCTACATTGCTTGAGAGACTATCCAACAGCAGTGATGTAAATAAGACAATGGACAAGCTCATAGAGCTTGCTGCCAATGATGCTGATTACGTTCGCATGTTCACACGTCTGGGTGGAAAGAAAGACAAATCTATTCCATACGGCAACTTTAAAGCTGAGGACTGGAGATTCTTCATCAGCTTCATGCAAACCTTTACAAGACAGAGACCTGATGCAATGGTACAGCGTATTGCTGGAGGTGAGACATTCACCACTCCTGCGAACGTACAAACCGCTGCTAGACAACAAGTTGACACCTGGGTGAACAACATGAAGGTGTTGGCTAGAACATCTAAGGGAGCTGTTATCTACGACAGTAAAACAGAAACTTATAAAGCTAACACCAAGAAGCTGAAGGAGATGCCTATTAGTTCTCCTAAGCAGATGATTGAGTTTTTGAATGAGATTGGTGTTACGTTCGACCTAGATACATACAAGAAGCTGAAGACTTATGGTGGGGACAAGAGTCAAAAGAATCAGTTTGCTAATGCTGTAAAAGACATCCGTGCCTTCTTACAGAGCGCAGATGACCTACTCACTGTAACCAGCCAGACACTGGGCATCACCACACAGCTGAATAACCTTGGTCGTTTGTATGTAAATGCAAACAACCCCAACCAGGACATCACCTACTTTGGTATTGAGAGAAAGAGAATGCAGGCCTACATTGATAACAACACTGCATCAGTGTTTGAGAACGAGTTCAATGAAGCTGCTACACTGGATGAGCTATTAGAAAAGCGTCCTGAGCTACAAGACATGTTCTCCACCCACTCTCAAATCCTGAAGAAAGGCGGACTCTACTTTGATAAAGAGGGCAACAGAATCAGAGAGATCAAGGTGATGACCATCCAGGGAATCGACAACTCTGATGATGCTGATAGTAAGTCTATTTCTAAGCTTGGACTTGGAGAGAGATTCTCTCTTGAGATTAACGAGAACCTGAATGGTAACTTCTACATTCTCATCCCTGCAGATAGCTCTACAGAATGGATGATGAATGTGGGCAATCAGATTGGTTATCAAGAGTTTGTAGATGGAAAGGCTTGGAACAAGATCTACTCAATCTACAAGGGCTATCTGATGGATGACATTGCTCTAGCCCGTGACTATAAGACTCGCGGTAAGCTGAACAATGTTAAGGCAAGAGCTAAGGAGCTGCGCTTCTTTAATGATATCCTCCGTCCTAAAACCCTAGAGAAACTGAACAGCATGATCGCTGATAAGTCAGTTTCTATGGAGGAGATTGAGAAGTATGTAAATGAGAACCAGGATTCTATAAATCAGGATGTAGCTGCTTTCTTGGACGGTATTTCTACAAAGACTATGAACATCCTCCAGAGAAATAGTCAAATCTCTCCTGTTGAGGCTGGCTGGACATGGGATAGCTTGGACAATACATTCGCTCGTAAGTTTGGTATCAATAAGAATCAACCAATTGTAGAAGATGTTCTGAAGCAAATATTGATGTTCAGAACTGCCAACTACACTATTAATAACATTGAGTATCACAAGGTGCTCTTTGGTGATCCTCTTCAGTTCTCTACAAAGAATGGTAAGTTTGATGAGACCAAGCGTATCAAGAGCTTCCTGTCTCCACGTAGAACTACATTTGATGTAGCTGCGTTTGATAACTTCCTGAATGACAACATGAACGAGGTGGCTGGTATTATGCTTAAGCCTGGAGATCCTGGCTATCATAATCACAAGGCCTATACAAGAACCGTCACTCTTGCAGATCCTAAGATAGCTAGTGCTCTGGCTAACATCATTCCTGCCTATGGTAGTATTGATGAGGCAGATGCTGCTTCCTGGCTGATGGATAATACCTTCAGAGAGGTGAAGCTGAAGAACGGTCAATGGTCTGATGAGGCTGAAAACTTCCACCAGTGGCAGATGGCTTATACAAGAAAGAAGCTGGCTGCTAAGGGTAAGTATACCTACACAAGTCCTGAGCTCAAAGCTTACGACCAGAAGCTCACTTCTACACCTTCTCCCAAATACACACTGGAGATATTGAAGCCTATTGTTTCTGGTGTTAAATACAACTCAAACAGCATCAACCTAGTGTTGGACAAGTTCTCTCAGATGCCTATCTACTATAGCATGGTGGAAGGAACCAGCATGGAGAAGTTCTACACACAAATGTTGGAGCAAGGATATGGTTATGCAATTGTAGAATCAGGAAGAAAGGTGGGTGCTGAGGGTCTGCACAATCTGTACAACCCCAACGGTACCTTTAATGAGGAAGCATTTAACAACTTTGTTGATGTTCCTTGGAAGGCATACGGTATCCAGGTAGAGAACATCTATGATGAGGGTAAAGAACAAACCCGTGGTTCACAGTTGACAAAGCTTGCAAGCATTGACCTTTTTGCTAATGGTCAGGTGTTTGGAGCTACAGGTGCACGTGCTGAATATATCAAAGAGCTATACAAGCGTAATGTTAGAGACCTAGATAGAATGCATGTAAATGCTTACAATCGTTTGCTCAACAAACTAGGTATTGTAGACAACGGTCAAGGGTTTACACTTGAAGATAAACAAGCATTGTCTGAGGTGTTGGTATATGAGATGTTCCGTAGAGAGCTCTCTGAAAACGCCAAGGATACAGTGAGACTTAATGAGGAAGACGAGTTCAGAATTCCTTTTGAAGCATCACCTTCCTATGTACAGATTAGAAACATCATCTACTCGATGATTGAGAAAGCTATCCTTTCTCCGTCTATGGGTGGTAAGCCATTAGTTCAGGCTCCTGTAACCATGTGGGAGAGTGCTGAGAAAGGAAGAAGCCTGGTTCTGAAAACTGACGAAGGATGGAAGAAGATATCTAGAGAGGAATATGAGGCACTGGATGACAGTGAGAAGAAGAATGTGCGCATGACAAGCGACACCCTCAAGTTCTATACAAAGGATAAGCCTTACATGGAGGTGTTATTACCTCATTGGTTTAAAGATAAACTGGCTGCTAAGAAGTTCAAGACTGACCAAGAGATCTTAGACTATATTAACAAGAGTCCTGATGGTCAGAAGATTCTGAGAGGTATCGGATTCCGTATTCCTACACAATCTTTGTCTTCCGTAGACTCATTCAAGGTGGCAGGGTTCCTTCCTCAATACATGGGTGACACAGTGGTTGTTCCTACAGAACTGGTTACCAAGGCAGGATCTGACTTTGACATAGATAAACTCAACACCTACCTGAGAAACGTATATGTAGATGCTACAGGTAACGTCAGACTTGTTAAATACAAAGGATCTGAGGAAGCTACAAAAGCATTCTTTACAAAGGTGTACGAAGATACTGTTCAGGCTGAGATTGACAGAATAGAAAAGTTTGAAGGATTTAGAGATAGAATGTTCAAGGTGCTGATTGATCTAGAGGATCTGTCAGACTTCTCTACAGAGTCCATAAACGCAGCTTTGGATGAACAAGACATTGATTTCTTCTATGACCACCTTAACATGTTTAAGGAGATTGTAAAACAAGCTGCAGATAATAATATTAGTGCAAGCGAGTACGTTGCACAACAGGTTGAGAATCTGGAAAATAAGAAGGTAAAACTGACCAAGAAGATTCTTAATGATAAGCTCAAGACATCCTATGTAGAGGACATGTATAAGCGCTCCCTCGAGAACGAATACTATGATTCTCTTGAGGAACTGATTACACTTCCTGAAAACTTCCAACGTCTACTCACTCCTGTATCAGATGGTGGTCTGAAGAAGATTGCATCAGAGCTTGAGACTCTTACAAATGATAAAGAAGCGGATGTAAAGAACAAGATTCTTGATCCCAACTACATGACTACCCTCAGACATGCGTTTGTAACTGCTAAGCGCTGGGTGGGTATTGGTGCTGTAAATATCACTAACCACTCTTTGTCACAAAAGGTTACAGTGTACATGGACCCTGAGAGAATCAAGAACACATCTGAGTTTGACCAGAAGTTCCTGGGTGATGGCACCATTCTGTTGCCTCACAACAAGGTGACAATCAATGGGAAAGAGTATATATCTATGTCTGGTGTACTGGATGCAGATGGTAAAATGTACATCTCTGATGGTCTGTCTGGATACATCACATCATTTGTGGATGTGGCTAAGGACCCATACATCATGAAGATTATTAGAAGTGATAAGGCTGTAGGTACATTCATGCTCATGCAGAGAATTGGTGTTCCTCTTCGTACAGCAGCTCTGTTCATGAACCAACCAATCATCAAGCAATACTTGGAGCTTGTAGAAGGAACAGAATCTCGTGGACTGTTTCGTGCTGAGAACATAAAGAACATCAAGAACAGATTCCCTGTAAAAGATGGAGATGTTGCTGAGGTGGCTAACACTATTGATACGTCCACTCTTGCAGATAACATCAGTGAGTTTGCACAGAACGGTAAACTTAGCACCCTCAAGAAGAATGCTGAGCAGCAGTTGATATTTGAGCAGTTCTTGAGACTGGCTAAGATGGCCCAATACAACTTCAACTTTACACAGGCTATTAACTACGACACTACTAAGTTCAAGAGCTCTGATGCGCTGGGTAAGAAGATTATGAAGACTGATATGGCTATGGAGAATAACATCTTCACATCACCTGAAGAGGTCCTTAACAACTCCCACATCGGACAGCAGAAAAGAATTCTTAGTATGTCTGTGGATGCTGCTGGTTCCATCTTTGTATTAGATCAAGACAGATTTAAGGCTATTACAAATCAAATCCTTGACCAGTACAAGAAGAGAGACTTCATATCTGAGGATGACTACGCTCGTATAGCAAACAAGATAAGAGCATCCTTCCTAGACTATGTTATCCAAACTAGAACAGGACTGAATGCTTCTATCAAACCTCTGCTTATTGACGCTAACACATCTGTGGCTACACGTCTGGCAGAAGCTAAAACACTGTACGCCAACGAGTTACCAATCCTCAGACAACTTGAGGTGAGATTCAATAGAGACAATGGTATCCATACGGTGATGCTGATGGCAAATGTAAAGGATGCTGCCAGTGAGAACATGTACATTGGTATGATGAGGGAGCTTAGAAACAACCCCAAAACTAACCAGCTGTACAAGGATTTAGTTACACTATCCATCCTTCAGGGTACATACCAGACAGGGGTGTCTATCAAAAACATCATCCCGATTGAGGATTACAGCGCTACTGTGGCTCCTGTAATTGCTGGACTCAGAGTAACAGAAGACATGGAAGCGTTTGCTCAGGGCATGTTCCAGCGTAATAACTGGGATGATAAAATGGTCTTCTATCCGCTGAACAAGGTGTTCTTCATTACTACCTCCCAGCAACCACTCTTCTCAGACATCGCTGGTGAGGCTGTATACGAATACTACTCTCCTGTTTTCCCTAGCAATGATGCACTTAAAATCAAATCCACAGAAAGAAAAATCCTATATTTGGACGAGAATTATGACAACGATGCAATCTCTAGTGGTGACTACGTAAAGATTAAGAGAGTGGTAGCTAATAAAAATGGTGGTGAACTTGTGGATGTTCTGAAGGGTGTAGGTGTTTCTAAGAAAGCATATGCCCTGATGAAGAAGGCTGGCAACCCACTTATCACACAAGTGCTTGGTTATCAGAAAGTTACCTATCCAGATGGCACTCCTGTAACAATAGGTGTAAAGAACTACAAGGGTCAGATAGAGAACAAGTATGTGTACAAGCTCATCAACCTATACGGTGAGGGTGCTTTTGGATCAGAGTATTACACAGACTTCAAACCTTCTGTAGTGGATAACAACACTGTTAGAATCAAGAACGAGATTCCTAACAATGACATCATTGCTGCTCTGTCTCAGGACATTAAGGTGGATGATGTTATGCAGCAGTCTCCTACTCCTACAACAGATGTAAAGGTAGATACACCTACAGAAATTTCTGAGGCAAAACAACTAGATCTTTTTGATACCGATCCTGAAAACCTTGAGGGAGCAGATGATTCAGCTCCTTGTAAAAGATAATTAATATGGCCTGTAGAGTAAAGTATATTGAACAAGAATACCGCAAGAACTATCCTGAGTTGGCTGATAAACTCACGGACAAGTATGAGGCTATTTGGAAAGATATAGAAAAGTCTAACCTATTCAGAAAGTATGGAGATGGTGAAACTGCCACTTACCTATTCTCTAAAATAGGAACAGACCAAAACCAAAAGCAAATCAACTTCATTGCTGAGCTAAACGCTAAGTATGAAGTTCCTCAGGGTCAGAATTTAATCAAGAGCGCATTCACAAAAGCTGGTAATAACAAAAAGGTGCTAGTTAATGTGCACCCACTGGCACAAGGAGAATGGAGCAAGTTACAAAAGCCTGAGCAGGGAACATTGTTTCAACTGCGTGGAGGCACTGTATCCTCTAACGCATCCCCCAGAACCATCAAGATGATCAAGGATTTCCTTGGTCGTATTGGTGTGAATATAAAGGGAGTGGATAACATCATTGTTAATGGTGTTAAGATGGATGCTAACGCTGCAGCCATTGTTACACAGAAGCTTATACAGGTGGTGAATGGTATGGAGAGCAGAGCTCTTCCTGAAGAAGCCATGCACTTTGCTGTAGAGATCATTAAGCAGACCAATCCTAAGCTCTATCAAAGACTACTCAGTGAGATTAATAGCTATCAGATATTGAGAGATACGTTTGCTGAGTATAGCAACAATCCTTTATATCAAACCGAAGATGGTAAACCTAATGTACTGAAGATCAAGGATGAGGCTATTGCCAAGGTGCTTTCTGAAACTATCATCTACCAGGGTGAGAATAATAAAGAGAGCGCTGAGAAACTGGCTAAGGTGCAAGGTTGGTGGGCTCAAATTCTAGAGTGGCTCAAAGGGCTGTTCTCTAGAAGTGGATTTGACCAGGCAGCTATGGACATCATCTCTGGAAAAGAAATTGGTACAGTTGATGACGTCCGTGCTAATGAGAACGAGGTGTTCTTGCAACAATCTAAGCAGGAACAGATATTTAACACCATCAAGAGCGGCTCCATGGCTGTTGAGAAGCGTGGAGATGGTTACTATGTGAATGGTAAAAAGGTTCCCAGGCGTGTAACAGATCTTGTTAACGATTGGTATGAGTATAGATTTAGAGAGAAGAAGCTGACAGATACAGAGTTCCAGAAGGCTATTGATGCCATGAAGGCTGATAAGGGTACAGCTGGACACGCTGATTTGGAATACGCATTTAGTGTATATGTTGATCCTCAGACAGGATTGATGAGACCTGAGCCGCTGAATGATGATGCTTACATTTCTCAGCTAAACAATCAGGACCGTAAGTATTACACCATCCTTAGAGACAACCTGAAGAAGCGTCTGGACTCATTTGGTCCTAATGCAAGATTCCTTTCTGAGGCTGTGGTGTATGATGCTAAAAGAGCAGGGGGTGGTATTGCTGGTACAATTGACTTCATTGCTATTACGGAAGATGGTAAGGTGAACATACTTGACTGGAAGTTTACTAACCTCAATACAAACAAGTATGAGGACATTCCTTGGTACAAGGTGAACGCATGGCGTACACAAATGAACCAGTACAAGTTGATCCTCAAAACAGCATATGGTATTAAGGAGGAGCAGTTTGACCAGACCAGGATGATTCCTATTCAGGCTGTGTATACAGAAGCTGACTACAAAAAGGAAATCCTACCACGTCTTTCTAGCATAAAGATTGGAGATGTAGACATAAAGAACATCCAGGAAGATTACCTGCTTCCTGTTGGTCTAGAGGAAGAAGCTACAGGAGAAGAAGAGCTTGATGATCTGTTGACTAAACTCAATAGCATCTACAAGAGAATGTCTGAGAGAAAGGTGGTGCCTGGTGAGAAACTGAGCAAGGCTGAACAGCTTAACTCTCTGTATACAGCTATACGTCATCTTCAAATGAGAAGAGATGCTAAAGCTCTTGTCTATCAGGCTCGTATAATCAACAAACAGATCAACGATATATTCACCAAGTTTGATGAGAAGTTCAAGGGCAAAGATCCTGAAAGCTTTACAGAAGAAGAGCGTAGTGCATTTACAAAAGAAATAGATGATGGATTGGATGCACTAGATACGTATTCTGACTTAGCTACAGAACTTGACTTCCTGTTCAGAGGTACGCTTGATAAAGCTACTGAGGATGTTAAGAACGAAATCTATAAAGCTAGTGCTGAAGCTAAGCTCTTGAGATCCAGACTGTTACGTCTTGATAAGAGCTTTACCAATGACTTCATTGCAATGTCTGAAAAGGTGAAGGGAGCTAAGGAAGGAGAGAAGTCTGTAAGAGGAGTGAGTAAATGGTTTAGTAGCACAGCCACTATACAGCTTAAAGCTGCAAGTGTTCTGTTTAGAAAAGCCAACCGCGCATTCACTTATGCAGGTATGGACACAGCTGCAGAAAGCAGAAAGCTCCTCGAGATAAAGAAAAGATATGATGCATGGGCTAGATCAAAAGGTCTCACTGCTAAGAACTACTTTGACATCATTAGAAAGAAAGCTGATTCATATCAGAAGGAAGCTGAGCTTCGCAAGAAAGCTGAAATGGATGAGCTCAACAAGATGAAACCTGAGCTCACTGATGAGTCATACAAGCAGGAGGTGGAGAAGATTGAGGAGCGCTATCAGAATGCCATCAGAGATAAGAATCAATTGATTGATGAGTTTAATCCTCAGTTCTATTCAAGACTCAACTCTGCTATAGACCAAAAGGACTATAAGTGGATTAGAGAGAATGTAGATAGGGCTGCTTATGCTGAACACCTACGTAAGAAACTAACTGAGGAAGAGGCACGTATATTTGATAAACCTCGCATTGGTACAGAAGAAGATATTGCTAGCCAGATTAAGAATGAATTGAGAAGAGCAAAGGAGCTATACAATGTTAGTACAGACCAGTCCTTGGGATGGCTGTTGTACGATGAGGTGAAACAGTTTCCTAATAAGGAAACTTGGGAGTCTAAAGAATGGAAGGAGCTCACAAAGAAGGATGCTTCTGGTAAGTTTGTTAACCAACCAGCCATTGATTTCTATAACTACATCCGTGAGAGAAACGAGATGTACAGAGATATTGGATACATCAATGCTAAGCAGTCTAGAGTGTTCTTGCCTTGGGTGAGAAAAGGACTGACAGAGAAACTAGCCCTTGGTGGTAATGTCACTATAGGTGAGCAGTTCCTCAGGACGATATCTATTGATGAGGGTGATGTGGGGTATGGACAGCGTGATCCTATCAGCGGTAAGTTGGTGGATAGAATTCCTATCTATTTTACCAGAGAGCTGGATAGTGAGGTGAGTACGGATTTATTCCGTACAATAGCTCTGTATAATGAGTTTGCTCTAAGATATAAATACCTCAGTGACATTGAAGATCAAGCACTTGCATTAAATAGACTTGAAAGAAACAAAAGATCAATCGCCTCATCTTTCTGGGGAAAGACAGAATATAAAGATGGTGAACTTCAATATAATCCTGACAATAGTGAGAATGCCCAAATCATAGAGAATATGACCAAGGCAATCATCTATCAACAGAAGTTTATTGAGAGTGATACATTTGATAGCGTGCTTGGAAAGATTGGTGGTGTAGGAGAAAAGATAAACAAAACGCTTGGATTTAAGTTGATGCCTGAAGGATTGGGTGGAAGACAAATTAGTATGAACAAGAGCATCGATGCTCTGAATACCACCTTCCAACTGCAGGCTCTGGGCTTGAACGTTCTATCATCCATGTCCAACTTGTTTGGTGGTACTACACAATCCTTGATCAACTCAGGTAAGTATTTTACTAAATCTGACTTTGTAAAGGCTGAGGGTAAGCTCTTGTGGAATAAACTTGGAGGAGAAGATGCTAAGAAGTATGTAGCAGCTATGAACTTCTTCATGCCTTTTACAGAAAATTACAATAGAGACTTAGCTAAAGACTTGTCTCTCAGCAAGATGAGTCAAGAGAGTATACAAGACTGGCTCATGATATTGATGAGAAAGTCTGACCGTGCTGTACAGGCTGTTAACTTCTATGCCTTCCTTGAGAACAGCGTAGTGGTTAATGGTGAGGTGGTTAACGCTAGAGAGTATTTGAGAAAGCAACCTGAATACCTCAACAAGATGTACGACGGAACTAGAGAAGAAAGAAAGGCTAGGGCTGATAAGTTTGAACAGGATGTACAGAAGCTGATTGAAGAGAAGGGTGTGTTGAAACTTGCTAAAATTGAAGGAGATCAGTTCACCATCCCTGGCGTAGAACAGAAGTCTGAAAGTGTTGTTGAGCTCAGAAGGAAGGTGCAACAAGTTACAGCAGATGCTCTGGGTAACATGTCTGAGGCTAACAAGCGTCTCATCAACCTCAATGTATACAGCAACTCATTCATGGTGTTCAAGAACTGGATTCCTCGTTTGATTGACGTACGTTTTGGTAACTTAAAATACAACTCTGCCTCAGATGCCTATTAGTGTGGTATAATGAGAATGCTGTTTAGATTCGTAGCTACAGATACTATTAATGCTTTGGATAGCCTCAAGAGTGCTATTCTTGGCAACGATGATAAGTTTGTTCAACAGATCCGTCAGCTTTATGAACAAAAGAAAGCGGACTACGAAAAAGACACTGGTAAGGAGTTGGAAATGACTGAGGATGAATTCATTAGCTTGGTTAGAGCCAACATGAAAAACCAGATGTTAGACTTGCTTATCTTCCTAGGTCTCTTGGCTATCTACTTTGGACTCAAGGCAAATATGCCTGACGAGGATGAGGACCCAATTGTAAGAAACAGATGGAAGTTCATGCTCAAGGCTACGGATAAGTTCACAGATGAGATTGCCTACTTCTACAATCCTACCAATATATTCAACCTAGTGTCTCAGGGTATTTTCCCATCCTTGGGACTTATAGAAAACTACAAGAAAACCCTTACCAACTTTGGAAAGGAGATGTACGGGTTGGCCATAGGAGATGAGGAACTGGTAGAAAAGAACTACGTCATTAAGTATTTAATGAAGTCTTTTCCCATTACCAGCCAGGGAGCTCAGCTTCTTCCAATGTTCTCTCCTGAGACCGCCAAGGACCTGGGAATCAGAATGCCTTCCCAGTCAGGAATTAGATAGATGGGATAGCTATATTATGCTATCTATTTGCTTATAACTCATTGAAAATACATTACTAACAACTAATTTTGCTAATATGCGTACTGCTGCAATTTGCCCAACCTGTGCCACCTATGAGAACGCTCTGTGCGTACTCTACAATGGTCCCTATCTTGCCAATGCTGACATCAACCCCCTTGATTCTCTGGAGGTTGCACTTGGTAAGATAAACAATAACCTAGTTCCCAAATCTGGAACTGGAGCTCCCACCATTGCTGGCACCTATCTAGGCCAACTTTTTGTAAGAACTAGTGGGGCTAAGAATCTTTACTATGCCCAAACCACAGGCACAGGTGCCTTGGATTGGAGAATTGTCTTGTCTGTTCCCTATACAGGGGCTCCTGAATATGCTGACAATGCTGCTGCTATTACAGGCGGTCTGCTTGCAGGTCAAGTTTACCGTACAGGTGACGTATTGAAAATCGTACACTAATTTAAGACATGAACGTACTTCCTAATATACTAAGTTATGGAAGTTCAGGTTCATCTGGTACATCAGGTGAAGCTGTTCCCCATACACCAGACTTTTTAGAAAGCTGTTCCCCTCTTCCTATTGAGGGGTCAACGTTATCTGAACCAGTTGATACATCAGCTGGTAAGCCTTCTTTTTTGTCTAAACTGTATAATAGCGTTCAGTATCATACTCCTGATCCTGTAAGTACGTCTATAAATTATAACGAAGATATATTAAATAGTACAGTCTTCTCTAACGTAGTTGTAGCTGAGACACCCACTGACCCTGATCAACCTTTTATATCTAAGCTGTTTGGTAATAACCAATGCAATTCTGATTTCACATGTGCGCCTGTAATATGTGCAGCTAATCCATGCCCTATCATATTGAACGCAACTTGTGTGTTTTATGAAGGACCCAATTTAATCTATACAAAGATTAATACCAATGACAACCTCCAGGTGGTCATTGAGAAGATAGAGGATGCTTTTGCTAATGGTCTTGCAGGAAGTTCTGGTACATCGGGAACCTCTGGAACCTCTGGTACCAGCGGAATAACAGGTTCTTCTGGTTCTGCAGGTAGCAGTGGAACTAGTGGAACGTCTGGGTCAAGTGGAAGTTCTGGCACTTCAGGAACATCTGGCACCTCGGGATCTAGTGGCAGTACAGGGACTTCAGGAAGTTCTGGTTCTTCAGGAACTTCTGCAACAGCAGGAACTTCAGGATCGTCTGGATTGTCTGGTACAAATGGTACGAGCGGTACCAGCGGCACATCTGCCACATCTGGTACTTCTGGCACTACAGGAACAAGTGGAAGTAGTGGCACAAGTGGCTCTAGTGGTACATCAGGAACAACAGGTACATCGGGTACTAGTGGAATAGATGGTACTAATGGAACAAGTGGTACCACTGGGACTAGTGGTTCTAGTGGAACTTCAGGTTCAGCTGGTACAAGTGGAACGACAGGTACCTCTGGTACAAGTGCAACAAGTGGCACAAGTGGTACTAGCGGAAGCTCTGGCTCGGGTGGTACATCTGGTACTTCTGGTAGTAGTGGATTAACGGGTTCTTCTGGAACTAGTGGTTCATCTGGTTTGTCAGGCTCAAGTGGATCTTCAGGTTCCTCTGGAAGCAGTGGTACTACGGGTACTAGTGGTTCTTCGGGCACTTCTGGAGTGGATGGTACATCTGGTAGCAGTGGCACATCTGGTTCAGCAGGTTCTTCTGGTACATCAGGTACTGATGGAACAGGCGGTACATCTGGTACATCTGGCTCTAGCGGTAATAGTGGAACATCAGGATCTAGTGGTACGTCAGCAACGTCTGGTACTTCTGGTACTAGCGCCACCTCAGGAAGTTCAGGAACTAGTGGTAGTAGTGGTTCGGGAGGAACATCAGGTACCTCAGGTAGTACAGGCACTTCTGGAACATCGGGTTCGTCAGGTATAGATGGTACAAGTGGAAGCAGTGGTTCCTCAGGATCTTCAGGTTCTAGTGGTACCACTGGAACTTCAGGCACTAGCGGCACCACAGGAACCTCTGGTTCTAGTGGGTCTTCTGGTAGCAGTGGATCTAGTGGCAGTAGTGGCACAGATGGTACAGGAGGAACTTCTGGTACAAGTGGATCGTCAGGATCTAGTGGAATAAATGGAACATCAGGCACTTCAGGAAGCTCTGGAACAGCTGGTTCATCTGGTACATCAGGAACAAGCGCAACTTCAGGAAGCAGTGGAACAACAGGAACTAGCGGTAGCTCAGGTGTGAGTGGTACTAGTGGTTCATCTGGCACCACTGGAACTTCTGGAAGTAGTGGTTCAAGTGGATCTTCTGGATCTTCGGGAACCACAGGAACAAGTGGGACTACAGGTACATCAGGTACAACGGGTACTAGCGGTACATCAGGTCAAAATGGTGTATCTGGTGGACTTGTGTACTATCTTAACCAATCAGTAAATACTAGTAGTGCAATAGGCACTCCTACATATAAACAATGGTCTGGTACACCTACAGGTGGAGCAGAACAAACAGTGGTAACAAGCGTTGCAGGCAGCACAAGAACACTGATTGCTACATATGCTACAGACTCAAATGTACCAGGAGTGACACAATTGCCTTCTGGTCTATGGACATGGGTGACACACTTCTCAATAGATGCTACTGTCACCGTAAAGGTGGATGTGGAGTTTTATAAGTGTGACTCCACAGGTGGAAGTGTGGTACTCTTAGGAACCACTAATCTTGATAGCGAACCTTTGACCATTAATATTCTAAAGGAATTTTTTACAGACTTGTTCCTTCCTTCTACAGCAATACTTGCTACAGACAGGCTTTATTGCCAAATCTATGCTGAGCATACAGGGGGCGGAAGTCAAAACATCACCTTCTATACAGAAGGAACAAGTAACTATTCCTATGCCCAAACAACATTCACCCCTCCTTCTGGTACCTCAGGTACTAGTGGGGTGAATGGAACAAGTGGAACATCAGGAAGCTCTGGTTCTTCTAGTACATCGGGTACATCTGGTACCACTGGAACCAGTGGGTCTTCTGGAAGCTCAGGAGTATCAGGATCTTCAGGCACTTCAGGTACCACTGGTACATCAGGAAGTAGCGGAACTTCTGCTACCTCTGGTACCTCTGGTACATCAGCCACCTCAGGGTCATCAGGCACCACTGGAACTAGCGGAAGCTCAGGCACTTCAGGAAATAATGGTACCTCTGGAACTACAGGTACTTCAGGTAGTAGTGGTACTAGTGGTGTGAATGGCACATCTGGTGTTAATGGGACTTCTGGTACTAGCGGGACTTCTGGAGTGAGTGGTACAAGTGGTACTACAGGAACAAGCGGAACTTCTGGCTCATCAGGTGTAAGCGGCACAAGTGGAACAAGTGGTTCTAGTGGATTAAGTGGAACAAGTGGCACCAGTGGAGTGAACGGAACTAATGGCACTTCAGGCACTACGGGCACAAGTGGTACTAGTGGGATAAACGGAACCAATGGAACATCAGGTACGAGTGGAACATCAGCTACCTCAGGAACCTCTGGTACGACAGGTACATCAGGAACGTCTGGAATAAATGGAACCAGCGGCAGCAGCGGATCTTCAGGAACAAGAGGAACCTCTGGTGTTAATGGCACCTCAGGGACTTCTGGTGTAAACGGAACTAGTGGAACTAGTGGTGTAAGTGGAACGAGCGGAACATCTGGTACCACGGGTACGAGTGGTACAAGCGGTATAAATGGAACAAGTGGTTCCTCTGGAACCTCAGGGATAAACGGTACTAGTGGCACATCTGGTGTCAATGGTACGAGCGGTACTAGTGGTGTAAACGGTACATCTGGTACAAGTGGGTCTAGTGGTATTAACGGCACTAGCGGTACTACAGGAACTAGTGGAAGCTCTGGTACCACAGGAACGTCTGGTACCACAGGAACCTCTGGGTCTAGTGGTACTAGTGGAAACAGTGGAACCTCGGGTACAACAGGTACATCAGGAACCAGTGGCATTAATGGAACCAATGGTACTTCTGGTACAACTGGCACAAGTGGTAGTTCTGGTACATCAGGAAATAGTGGAACCAGTGGTACAACAGGTACTTCGGGCACCTCTGCAACCTCTGGCACAAGTGGCACCACAGGAACGTCTGGTACTACGGGAACCAGTGGTACTAATGGTCAAAGAGGTGGTGTTCCTTATAACTTTTCTACATCAACAACTAATGCTGACCCTGGAAATGGTATAGTTGCATATAATAACGCAACCATAGGTTCAGTTACTAATATTTACATAGATAATCTAGACCAATTTGGTAACAATCAAACCGCTTGGTATAATACTTGGGATGACTCTACCACCACTGCTACAAGAGGAGTTATTGCTTTTTATAGTAGAGATAATGGAACAGTGGTTAACCAATTCCAAGTTACAGGTGCTGTAACAGTCAACGCTGGATATTACACGATACCTGTATCATATATTAGTGGTACACTTCCATCAACCGGTGCACAACTAGCAGCCATGTTCTCAAGAACTGGTAATGCAGGTACTAATGGAACGAGTGGAACAAGTGGTATTAATGGGGCCAATGGAACAAGCGGAACCAGTGGTACCAGTGGTGTAAGCGGAGCTGCTGGAACTAGCGGAACATCAGGAACGTCTGGTACATCAGGGGCAAACGGTGCTGCTGGTACAAGCGGTACATCTGGGACAAGAGGTACAAGTGGTACTTCGGGAGTTAATGGTGCCAACGGTACCTCAGGTGTTAATGGAACATCTGGTACCTCTGGAGTAAATGGTGCTAATGGAACTAGTGGTACTTCAGGAGTTAACGGAACATCTGGAGTTAACGGAACATCTGGCACAACTGGTACTAGTGGTACAAGTGGGACAAGAGGTACTTCGGGAGTTAATGGTACCAATGGTACTAGTGGTGTTAACGGAGCTCCTGGAACCTCAGGGACTTCTGGCACATCTGGAACAAGAGGAACCTCAGGTACATCTGGTACCACACCAGCGTTAAGTATTGAACTAATGACTGCGGGTGGATGGCCATCGATCGTTGATGGAACTGCTGCAGGTGGTTTTTCTAACACTACAAATGGACAAACCTTTTTCCTTGTTGATTTTGCAGACTTAGGCGGTCAAGATCCTGAAGTAAGATATTATGAATGGACAATTAAAGTGCCATGTAATATTAATTTAACCAATGCCACTGCACAATTCACTTGGCTTGCTAAATTTGCAGCCTCTGCAGCGCAGGATACTGTAGTTTGGGCTATTCAAGCAGTGGCTTATCAGGATGCTGATGCCTCAGATGCTGCTTGGTCAGCTGCTGCTACGGTGAATGATGTAACTACTGGTGCTGGTAATGTAAACATTAGTGCTGTTACAGGTGCATTCACTCCAGCTGGTTTTGTAGCAGGTGGTGTAAACTTGGTACAAATCAGAGTGTATCGTAATTGCGCCAGTGCAAGTGATACCTTGGCACAAGCTGCTCGTTTGTTCTGTGTAACTCTTAATGTTTCTCAAACAACTTGTTCATAATCTATGAGTGTCATAGGATATTTTACTACCAGTCCCGTTGTACTTATGCGTAGATGGGAGCCCTCAGGGGGAACAACCACCACCACCACCACGATTGACTGTAATCAAGTTTACACCATTGATGTTTATGCAGCTTCAAATGTTAAATGCGAACTTTGCACATCTTGTGATGCAATTTGTGCTGAATGTGATGTTATACAACTTGAATACAGCACAGATGGTGGTAGTAGTTGGAATGCTGGAGGCATATACTTTGATACTGTAACATCTTGTGCATACGTAGGAACATTTAATATTGGTATCTGTGAAACCAGCCTGATATTTAGAATTATTAGTCAAAATAGATGCAGCGGGCCGATTTATTTTAAGTACGCTAAAGACAGTAGCACTTGTCCTAGTGCTCGTACTGCTGATTGTGGTGATTGTACTGACTCAGAAACAACTAATGTAATGCCAACTGGGAACACCTCTATTGCTTTTACAATTTGTACAGAATGTAGAGATAGTTGTTGTGTCCCTTGTTGTGTATAATAAACTAGACAAGGTTTAGTAGAGAAATAATAACATCTAATGCTGAAATACTCCTATGGCACTCAAAGTGTCTAGGAGTATTTTTATGTTCGGGACACCAGTCCCAATCTCCCTTATCAAATGTAACATCTGGTTTATTCCAACATCCATGACACACCTTGGTATTTGTAACCCTAGTGCAATCGGTAGTGAACTCATGATCAGCCTCTGTGAAGTTGGAGATCATAACCACATGCTTTTCCAAAGCCCAGGCTAACCAACTAAGCCCACTAGATAGGCCTATGAACACTTTGCTATGATGGATGACATTCATGGTGTTTTCCATGGATGTATCCTCTATCTGTATACAATTATCAAAAGCATTTCTTTCTTTAGACACATTCACAACAGTGTATCCTTTCTCGTGGAGGAAATTAATCACTTTCTGCCATTCCTCCTTAACCCAAAACTTACAGCCTGCTGTAGAGTTGGTGGCTATTGTAACATATTCACCATATAAATTGTCACCAGGAGTGAAGGCTATTCTAGGTCTAATCTCTTGATAATCAAGACCTAAGATGTTAGTGGCTGCTTTCTGAAGGGGAATAGTGTTTGGCAAAACTGGTTCTCTGTCTGGATTGTAGAACCAACCAACCTTATACATACCGTGTATGTTATTAGCAGCCTCTCCAGGATTGATGAATTCTAGTTCTGGATAGACATCTTTGAATAGGAAGTTTTTAAATGTGCTCACTATCACATCACAGTTGTGCTTCTTCTTGAATTCCAAACAATATGGCAACCATGCTATAGTGTCCCCAAGTGATGCACTATCAAAAGCAATGAACACACGTTTTCCTGTATAATCCAAGATGGTGTTGCTAATCAGCTCACCATTCTCCCAAACCTTGATATTCCACTTAGTGTACCATTCACGGTTGAGCTTCACCCAGGAGTTTGATTTAACAGTGCTTCTATAAATACAAGTGTTGTTCTCATCAAAGTATTCAATGGTGAAATCACTATCTGAGGGTCCTTTGATTTCTGTATAAGGATTGTTTATGAAACTGTGATAGATGTCTACAGGTTGATTTTTGATTGGCTCATTGTTCAGCCCTGTATAGATGGCTAAATGGCTAAGAGCAAATTCAAGATCCTCATTCTCAGGAATATCATATTTCTTTGGATTCTCTAGCTGTTCATACACCTGTTCTTTCAGTCTGTCTGGATCTAAATCTGTAATGTACTGAGTAAACATGTCCCCATACTGAGGAAGGTTGCGAGCTATGATGGGTAGTCCATATCCTATAGCTTCTCTGATTACCAATGGATTACACTCAAATGTGCTATTGAACAGGAATAAATCACACCCTTTCATGAAGCTACCTACATCATCCCTTTCTCCCCAAACATGTACATTAGGAGGAACATCTTGCATGATAGGTTCCCAGTAGTGCTGGAAGTTACCTGCCTGATTACCTACGAAGTGGAAATGTACATCTGGCATTTGTTTAGCTAGTTCTACAGCTTCTCCTTGGTTCTTGCCAGGAGTCCAGAGTCCTACGTTTAATACATGCTTTCCAGGACCAAAATCTATTGCAACAGCATCCTTCTTTTCAATAGGAAACTCTACAACATACTTGGGAGAAGACATGTTAGCAAATGTCTTCAGGTGGTGAGGTGTACAGAACATGTATGCATCTGGATGAAAGCGCTTCTCCTCATCTGGTTTAAACACAATGTTGTGACAGGTTTCCACCATTCTCCATGTGCGATCATTACTGTACAAAGCCTTTCTTAATTCCTCAGGCCAGTTGTTCCAGCCATCTTCTACCATCTCTTCTACATGTATAATATCAATAGCGTTCTTTTTGATAATGTCTATGAGCTCCATCTTATTCTCTCCCAGTGTCCAGAAGTGTTTCACCAGATGTTTAATCTGATTCTTCTGCACTACGAAGTGATCACTATGGTTGGCATATTCCACTACAAAGATTTCAACCTTTGTGTGAGCCTGGAGAGTCTCTATTCTTTTAAGTAGAAATGCAGGCATGCCTCCTGTGGACAAATGGGGAGCTACAAATAGCACACGCAAGGATCTTTCACCAATCATCTGCAGCATCGTTTCTTTATTCTTCTCTCCATGATAGAAAAGAAGTTGCTCTTCTTTGGCTGGCACTCTTACAAAATGACCTACATATCTATCCTCTCCTGTAAACTTTAGCTTCCCCATCATGTCCAGTGATCCATTCATGTATATGTAGGGTAGGCCTTCTAGCACCTTCCATTTCCAAAGAAGTACATTGGCTATAGTTTCTTCGTGATAGGGAGCATAGTATTGTGGATTTTGCTTCACTGCTGGGTGATTACACATCCAGCTCCACTCATCTAAAAACTTTTCACACCACTGACCAGCTACAAAATATCCTGTTTGTCTGTAAGTTTCTCTGAATCTTTCATCTACACCAAACAGCTCACAGGCTGGATGTTCAAGGGTGCCTGTTAAATCATCTTTTGTCTCAGCCCCACCTCTACCGTTTGAATGCATCCAGTCATAGATACCTGCTGTAAAATAGGGGTAGGTGGATTTCTCTGGAAAGTAGTCAAAAATGCTATCTACATATCTGGTGGCTACACTATCAGCATCCACATAAGCCACGGTTTTGGCTAATGTAAGAGCATTCTTGATAATGGCTGGACGTTGAATTAGTATATTGAATATATCACGGTTGTCTCTATCAATATACTTATTCTGAATAGGATTTTTAACATCACATTTCCAGTTGATGGTGATGGCTCCTGGAATATCTTCATCAGAATTCAGCAGGTAAACAAAGATGGCAATGTTGCTGTTTGCTCTGATGGAAGCCACACATCCTTCGATCGTATTGCGATAGCTTTCAGTCCCATAGAGTACATAAGCTCTTTTGAGTCTAAAGTCCTTGTTGATGTAATACCCATACCAACTATTGGTGTATAAAGGAACAAGCCCTGGATAGCGATTTTCCATCACCTCTGGAGTGAGATCTGGTTGAAGATGGGTTTCGTAGATGTTCCCATACTCTTCTCCATCTTGTTCCATAGTGTAAGGAATAGCTACAAGAAACTGCTTTTCATAGAACTCCAGATCCTCTATAAGACACTCAGCGTCCTCTTTAGTAAGATGTTCCAGTACATCTCCCAGAATGATGAAATCATACTCTTGCCAATTGAAGGTGAGTATGTTTCCAATATAAACATTGTCATATTTCTTTCTAAGTCCAAACTGGTCTACGTACGGAGCCCATATTTCTACAGCATCTATTCTATACCCAAGATCTTTGAGCAGGTCTGAATATGTGCCCTGTCCAGGGCCTACATCTAGAATTCTTTTGCTATTGGGAACGTTGTCTACAAACCACTGTCTCACTTCGGGTTTAAAATAGGTGTAACTGTTTGGCATATATGTGTTTGGTTTCCTCGAACAAAGTTAAAAAAATATTTGGTAGTTTCAAAACAATTTATTAGATTTGCCCCCAGACACCTACTCTGTCAATTTATTGCTATATTATGCCCACTCTGGGCATTTAACTACAAACACGCTGGTCCCTGCTTCGGAGGGGGTTGGCGTGTTTCATTTTAACCCCTAATCCCATGTAATACTATCATGGAAAATGTATTTGAAGAACAAGTAAAATCAGAGCTCAAGAGCATGGATCAGCGTCTATATGACATGGAGGAAAAAATCAACTCCATCGATACTAAACTTACACAAGTAATCGATGCTATCCTAGGTAACCCTCTTACCAAGCAAGGTGGATTTGTTAAAGAGATAGATGATCTTAAAGCAAAGATCACTACGTTAGAGAAAAAGGTGGAAAAGCATGAGGATTTCAAAAAGAAGGTGTACTGGGCCGCAGCTATTTTAGGAGTTTTAGTGATGGGTGCTGAGTACATCACCAAAATCTTTGCCAACCTAACTAATTGATATGCAGTTTGTTAAGAAGAATTTATTGAGCTTAGCCATAGTGGTGCTGCTAATAGTGGTGGCTCTACAAAAATGTGCTCAACCTGGTGCTTCTGAAGAACCTACAATTGTTAGGGATACAGCTTGGGTGGTAAAAGACTCCCTGATATACAGCAAACCTCAGCTAGTAAAGACTATTGAGATAGAATCACATGATACTATCATCAACCATTACATCCCAGATACTAATTACCAAAAATTGGTACTTCAGTATCAAGAGGTTGTAAATCAACTACTTGCAAAGAATATCCAGCAGGATAGTGTGCGCATTGATACGAATGGATACGTAAAGATCATTGATACTGTTCAGAAGAATCTTATTGTAGGAAGAAGTACACAAGTGAACATTAAGTATCCCATAATTAAGGAAACTATCACTCTTCCTGCAAAAAAAGTGAATCAGCTGTATGTAGGGGGGGCCTTCCAAACGAATAGCCAGAACCAGCAGATATCGGTGGGTGCTCTTCTGAAAACTAGGAAGGATTTTCTGTTTGGAGGGTCACTAAGTGTAAATACTTATGGCGATTTTATGTACGGAGTAGGCACTTATTGGAAACTAAAGCTTAAGAAATGAATATAGAGAAATTAAAAGGACACATCCCAGATGCTGTACTGGCTCAGATCCCTGACACAGTACAAAAGTTTGAACTCAATACACCCTTAAGACTAGCTCACTTCCTGGCTCAATGTGGTCACGAGAGTGGTGGTTTCAAGGCTACAAGTGAGAACCTAAACTATGGTGCCAAGGGTCTTCTTGGAATCTTCAAGAAGTATTTCCCCACAGAAGCTAAAGCTAAGGAATACGAGCGTAAGCCTGAGAAGATAGCTAATCTGGTATATGGAGGAAGAATGGGAAATGGTCCTGAGGCTTCTGGTGAGGGATGGAAGTTTCGTGGAAGAGGTTACATCCAACTTACAGGTAAACAAAACTACACTTCTTTCGATGCTGTAGTTCCTGAAGACATCCTAGCTAATCCTGACTTGGTGGCTAGCAAATATCCTCTGCTTTCTGCAGCTTGGTTCTTCCATAAGAACGGTTTGCACAAGATAGCGGATGGTGGTGCTACAGATGCGGTGGTAACTTCTGTTACAAAACGCGTAAACGGTGGTACAATTGGTCTTGCTGATCGTATCAAACATTTTAAAGAATATTACAATTTATTAGCATGAAAAAGTTTTTACACGATTTATTTAACGACAACAACTCTATTAATGAGAAAGCTGTGGTTGGATTTATTGCCTTCCTCATGATGGTGGTAGCTCTGATTACAGATCTTATCACTGGTATTCTGGGTAGAGAAATGCCCATCCACCAATTCATATTTGATGGATTCATGATAATTGTACTGGGAGCTTTTGGAATAGCTTCTGTAGATAAATGGATTAACAAGACAAAAGGAAATAACGATGAAGAACCTCAGTAAAGAAGAGCTACTGAGTAGGATGGAGGCTATTAATCGTAGTAATGCCATCATATACTTTGACCTCAATGGGTTTATTCTTGGGGTTAATTCTATCTTTTTAGAAACGATGGGGTATAAGGATGGAGAACACGAAAAGGTTATTGGTAAACACCATAGCATTTTTGTTTCTCCTGAATATGTAAAGTCAGATGACTATATTAAGTTTTGGGAAACGCTAAGAGCAGGAAAGTTCTTTGAGGGGGAGTTTGAGAGGGTAAAAGTAGATGGCAATCTTATTTATCTACAGGCAACCTACAATCCAATACTGAATGAGGATGGCGAGGTAACCAAGATAATGAAGATTGCTAGTGATGTAAGCACAACGGTCATAGCAAAGAATGAGATTGGCGCAGTGAGTAAAAGCAACGCCATCATTTACTTTGATTGTGACGGGTATGTATTGGGAGCGAACTCTATTTTTTTGAAAGCAATGGGCTTTGACGAAAAAGATGAGAGCAAAATTATTGGGAAGCACCACAGCATTTTTGTTAGCTATGAGTATTCAAAGTCAGAAGAATACAAGGAGTTTTGGGCAAAGTTAAGCAGCGGCAAGTTCTTTGAAGGCGAGTATGAAAGAAGGAAAGTAGATGGCACTCCTATTTATTTGAAAGCCACTTACAATCCCATACTTAGCAACGATGGCACCTGCAAAAAGGTAATGAAAATTGCCAATGACATTACTGAAACTATAAATAGCAAAAACAAAATAAACGAACTATCTAAGAACTTGCAAATAGAGTTAGACAACTCAAACAAGCTTAGATTGGCAATAGAGATGGAAAAAGATGCAGCCTTGAATGATTTGGATGCAACGATAAAGAAGAGTCAAAGCGAGTTAATTAAAGTGATTGTTAAATCAGCTTTGTTTGTAATTATGTCGGTTGGATTTATTACCACCATAATGTACTCATTTGCAATATTGTCAAATAAGGATACGCAGATTATTGGTTCAACTTGGTCTAATATGTTTAGCGTATTGCTTACCAACGCATTCTCGATAGTAGGAACAATTATGGGTATTAAGTACGCAACCCAAGAGGAAAAAAATAAAAAATAAACCAAAATGGCAAAACCAAAAGCTTCAGACTCTAGAAAAATCACCTTTGGCAAACGCAAGGGTGGAAAGGCTAGAAAATCTAGCGGTCCCAAAGATAAAGCTGTCTCTAAGTATAGGGGACAGGGTCGTTAACCAATACTAAATCTATGGAAAGTGAGCATGTTAAGAAAGCAAAGAAAGAAATTAACAACCTTAAGAGACGTCTCCCTAATGCTGGGAATGTTCTTCCTACCTTTTGGGTACGACTTCCTTTTCAAGTTGATAATGGAGGTAACTGGCTCATTCTGGGCAGCCGATCTTATCTTCTATGGAATCTCAGGATCGTTCTTTGCCTGCTATATCTTGCTGTCCAAATATTTAAACAAGTTTAGTTAGAGCTGTTTTAACAAACTTGGTTATTGTAATTTGTTGAAGCTCATTGTTTTCTCTAACTAACACCATATATTTGTAACTTATGCCAATACCTTCAAGACAGATAGGCTGGAGCACGCAGGACAACCTGTTGTGGCAGATTGCTAAACAAATGGAGCAAGCTGGCTGTCAGCTCTGTACGCTCAACGATAACATAGGCACAATTACAGGAACAAGCGGTACCTCAGGAACCAGTGGGTCTAGTGGAACTAGTGGCACCTCAGGAACATCGGGAACTTCAGGAACTGCTGGACAACCTGGAGACAGATATCAAACCACATCTTCTAGCACATTTACATTAGGCACTGGTGGAACTATCACTGTAGGAACTGGCTTAGCTTATACCACAGCTCAGGACGTACTGATAGCATACGATATTAATAATCACCAGGTTTCAATGGTCACTTCATATAATCCCCTTACAGGGGTTTTGGTGTTTGGTGCACCTTCTGAAGTAACAGGATCAGGCACTTATAGCTCTTGGGGTGTTAACCTTAATGGAGCTGCTGGTGGTAATGGTACAAACGGTACCTCTGGTACTGCTGGTACTAGTGGCACTAGCGCAACTAGCGGTACAAGTGGATCAACTGGCACTTCAGGGACTACGGGAACTTCTGGAACAACTGGGACTTCTGGTACCAGTGGAACTTCTGCAACACTCCCAACATCAGTGAATTATGGACTTTTTGCTCAAACAGCAAACAGCACCATAATCACTAACACCACTGTAGAAAGCACTTGATTAATGGTGGCGTGGGGACACTAACTGTACCAGCTAATGGATTTAGTGTAGGAGATAGCTTTAGAGCTGTATTTGGTGGACTTGTAACTGCTACAAATAACCAAACAATAAGAATTAGAGTGAAGGCGGGTTCTGTTATCCTACTTGACAGTGGAGCGCAGCCCATTACAAACATTACAAACAATGTGTTTAATTTGAATATAGATTTCACCATTAGACAACTAGGAGCTGCTGGTGTAGCATCAATTGTCACTTTAGGTGGATTTCATTATACAAAAACAGTAAATGGTGTTGTTGAAGGTTTTGCATTTAATACAGTGAATAGTACAACCTTTGATACAACAATCAGTAACACATTAGATGTCACTGTTCAATGGGGTGCAGCTAGCACAGGGAACAGTATATACAGTGATATTTTCATATTGAATAAAACTTATTAATAATGGCAATACCTAGTAGACAAATAGGATGGGGTACAACAGAGAACCTGTTGTGGCAGATTGCTAAGCAGCTGGAGGGTATTTCCTGCCAGCTTTGTGATTTGAATAACAACTTCACCACTACCACCACAACTACTACCACCCCGTAGTGATTATACAAAACCAACAAAACTACATATGAAGGATCTTAAGTACGTCTGTGTTCAGCCAGATGATACGTATTACACATGGCAAGTACACCTGTGGTTAGAGAGTTTAAAGAACAGAGGAGATAGCGATAAGGCAATTGTCTTAATCTTTACTCCCAACTACAGAGAAGTGAATAAGAACTGGAAGCAGGTAATTGACCTCTACCCAGAAACTGAGTTCCACTTCTACAAAGATGAACACGACGTAAGTTCGCTACTAGGGATATACATTCCAGTGCTTAGACCTTACACCCTCTGGAGACATTGGAAAGAACACCCAGAGCTCAGTGATAAGGCTATCTTCTACTGCGATTCTGATGTGCTGTTCACACAGCATTTCAACGTTGATAAGTATATAGATGATGATGTGTGCTATCTGTCTGATACACACAGCTACATAAGCGCTTCTTATTTTGACAGCAAAATAAAGGATGTACTTCCTGAAAAGCTGGAAGAATATAAGACACGCGACATCCTTGCAGAGATAGGCAGTGTGATTGGGATTAGTCGTGAGGAAGCTATGGAAAAAGATAAAGATTCAGGTGGTGCACAATACCTCCTGAAGAACATAGATGCAGCTTTCTGGAACAAAGTGATGAATGATTGCATCCTGATTAGAAGCTACCTCCAGAGAATCAACAAAGAATTCTTTGAAAGCGAGGATAGAGGATTCCAGAGCTGGTGCGCTGATATGTGGGCTGTTCTGTGGAACCTGTGGGTGAAAGAAAAAGAGGTGAAGGTGATTGATGAAATGGGATTCTCTTGGGCTCCTGACCCCATCACCAAACTAGAAACCCACCCCATCCTTCATAATGCAGGTGTTGTAGGCACTAGAATGGGTGACTACAGCTGTTTTTACAAGGGTAAGTACCACGCTGGTGGTGATCCTACAAAAGATGAGCATCTGGATGTGGTGTTGAATGATGAAAATAGCAAACCGCGTTGTACATGGTATTACGCAAACGAATTGAAGAAATTATCTAATAAATATAACCTTAACTATTAACCCTAATTATTATGGGAACAATTGATCCTCGTCCTTTAAAGGCATTTGTCCGTTTCGATGGAAGCGGAAGAATAGTTGCAGGTAGTCTTATTCTGAGAAGAAAGAAGCCCAAAGTTGGTAAGTGGGTGGAAATTCCAGCGTATGAGTGCTGCAATCCTACTACTACCACAACTACCACTGGTGTACCTGTCACTACGACAACCACTACTACAGTAGAACCTACCACCACAACCACTACTACTACAGGTGGGTAAAATCTTAACCTATGGCAACTGACAATAAACTGAAAGCTTATGTTCGTTTTGACGGAACAGGACGTGTAATCGCTGGAAGTCTTATCCTTCAGCGCTTTAAACCCAAGGTGGGCAACTGGGTAGAGATAGACGCAAATGAGTGTTGTAATACTACAACAACAACCACTACAGCATTTCAATATGAAGTTGGTGACGCTGCATTGGGTGGTATTATTGCATACATTTTACAACCAGGTGATGAAGGTTATGATCCATTAGTTCAACATGGTTTAGTAACCACCACAACCAATCCTTTCCAGGCTGGTTGGGGTTGTTTTGGAACTCTTTTAACAGGGGCTAATGGACAAGCTATCGGGACTGGATTACAAAACAGTCTTGATATAGCTGCTGAGTGTGCTGATCCTTTCAGTGCAGCAAAACTTTGTTTGGATTTAAACGAAGGAGGATATACTGATTGGTATTTAGCAAGTAGACTTGAACTCTTGAAATTATATGAAAACAGGGTTGCAATCGGTGGATTCCTAAATCTTCGATATTGGTCTTCCTCACAATTTGATGCACTTAATGCTTGGCGTTTAGATTTTTCAACTGGTCAACAGGGTGCCAGTAATAAGGATACTTCGGCTGTTGTAAGACCAATAAGAAGCTTTTAATTCTTATATATATATTTAATAAAATGGCAACTAATAATAAACTTAAGGCATACGTTCGTTATGATGGTACAGGCAGAGTTGTGTCTAGCAGTGTAATTCTAGCTAGAACAAAGCCCAAGGTGGGCAACTGGAAAGAAATCCAGACGTATGAATGTTGTGGTCCTGTTATAGGAGATTTCCTTCTCCTGGAAAGTTCTACACCAGAAGACAATCAATACATTCTTCAAGAAGACGGAAGTCGCATAATCCTTTAAAACTATGGATAAAAAGATTAGTCAGCTCACCGCAGCTGCACCCCTTACAGGGACAGAGGTATTACCAGTTGTACAGAGTGGTCAAACAGTTAGCACTACAGTGCAAGACATTGCTGATTTAGTAGCACCCACACGATACATGATGACGGGTGTATTTGTTAATATGTTTGGTGGCGACCCTGGCGGATTAAATCGAGATGTATTAGAATGGTCTCCAACATCACCCGCGTCAACGCACTCTTCGGTTTTGCCAATCCTTCAAAACTGCAAAATTATAGCTGCGGGATTTAAATGGATTAGTTCAACACCACCGACCATAGGAGTGGGTCAGTCATGGACTATTAACCTTTATAAAATGACAAACCCGTTGACGGGTAGCACAACAGCAGACGGGAATTTCACCTTAGTTGGAAGCATGGGAATAACACTTACTAGTGCTGATTCGGGTGTAACTGTTGGTGCGTTTTCAAGTGGGCTAAATTTATCTCTTACTACGGGAGATATTATTAGAATAGCGGGTGATGAAACAGGTTCAATTGGAACATCAACCGAGGAGGCTCAACTAAGTGTTCTATTTGAGGTTGTTTAATTATATTGTTTATTAAATGGAAAGTGAAGTTTAATGGCAAACGAATTTGTAATAAAGAATGGGCTTAGACTTCCGTTTGTAATTAAAAATTAAAAATAACATGTCAGATAAAAAAATATCCCAACTTACTAGTGCTTCCACTCCCCTTGCAGGGACTGAAGAGTTGGCGATTGTACAGAGTGGAGCAACAGTGAAAGCAACAGCTCAGGATGTGGCTGATTTGGCTCCAGGTGGAGGTTTTCCAACAGCATTAATTAGTTTTGAATTTGCAGCACCTGGAGTACTTTCATCTACTGTAGAATTTAACAACACTGGGTCAACCTTTGCTTTAACTGTACTAGATGCTGCCAATGGTGTTATGCGAATAACATCGTCATTAGGTATTATTAATTCTAAGACATTTATTACAATGAATGCTTTTAGAGACGCATTTAACTTTCCAGCATTTACAACTGCTTTTTTATGCCAAGCTTCTGTAAATAGTCCTACTGACTCATTTATTCAATTATCAAACGGAGATGGAGCAAATTTTAATTTAACAAATGCTGTTACGCAAAATCGAGTTTATATGCAAATTGTGTTTTATCCATAAAACCTAAATAATGGCAATTAAATCCCTATTCCCTGAGGAGATGATGAAGTCTTCTGGAGGAGAGATGACCTTAGAGAATGTAGCTGCTAAATTAACTTTTTTTCACGAACAGTTGCATCTATTGCATTGGCAGACAACTAGTTACGCAGAGCATCAAGCTCTTGGAGGACTGTACGATTATGTACATGATTTCAAGGATGGTGTGATTGAGAAGCTTATGGGCTACACAGGAAAGCGTCCTTCAGGATATAAGATTGATCCTATTGGAGCAGCTACAGCAACAGCTGTTGTTGGTGAGCTGATGGGATTTGCCTCTAGCCTAAAGAGCTTTGCAGAGAATAATAGTTATCATGACATTGCTAATCTGGCTGATGCTCTTTCTGGAGAAGCTGCTAAAACTAAATACCTGCTAACCCTGTCCTAATGACAATCAGCAAGAGGTTCTTCCCCGAGGTGATGCCAGATAACGAACTAGCTTATTTTGCTCATCTAGAGGGAGTGATTAACTCAGTGGATGAACTATCCACCCTCGAGATAACCAAGAACCCCCACTCATATCGCTTCAGACTGGCTCCTAGCCTGCCTAAGTATAATGAAATGCTACTCCAGGAGATCTTAAAACTACATAACATCTTCCAAATCAAGCTCAATCTGTCCAAGTCCATTAAGGCCTCTGCGACCATCGTGTTTGAAATAAATTTGGATAATTAATCTGATTCTCCTTATATTTGTACTCTAAACCAAACAGTTATAAATTATGGCAACTTACGATCCTAACAAACGTTACACCTGGACCCCTAACGACAAGTTTGAACTCAGCGGTGCTGAATTCGGACTTATTTTGAACGCTTTCAGAGCTACACTCTCTACAGAGGAAGCAGCTCGTATTCTGTTGATTAGTGAAGCTAATCAGGCAGTTGAGCGTGCTCTTGCTGCAGCTGTTGAAGCTGACATTGTAAAAGAAGCTTCTGAACAACCCCAAACAAATCTGTAATATGAGAAAGTTACCAAAGGCTCAAACTGGAACTTATAAGAGTCGCACTGTGGAGCGTAATCCTGAAGGAACCCACAAGATGATTACCAAGAACAAAACCACTGCTCGTGGGGAAAAAAGTAGTACAAAAGAAAAAAGAACTCTTAAAGGTGTACTGAAAGGTGCTCCTAAGAAAAGTTCTCCAGTTCTTAAAAATCCACTGTTTGACCTTGAAGTTGAAAAAGCAGTAAGTCAGGAGCGTTTTAAAGCAAGAAGTGGTAAGCAAATGATGAAACGTGCTGATGGAAGTGTTTCACAACGTGGTTTGTGGGATAACATTCGTGCAGCAGCTAAACGTAATAAGGCAGCAGGTAAGCCTGGTAAAAAGCCTACAGCAGCAATGCTGAAACAAGAACGTAAAATTAAAGCTAAAGGTAAATAAAATGGCAACGATTAAAAAATATCAAAAGGGTGGTAAAACACCTGCACCCACCTATAAGAACTTAAGAATGGGTGTGGCAAATGCAAGAAGAGAAGCAGGACAATCTACCAGAGGTGGATATGGTGCTTCAAGTGCAGATAGTGCAGCCTATAGATTTGGATTTGGCAGAGGCTTGAAAGGAGAGAAAGAATATCCTGGAGAAGGTCCTGTTCAAAAAATGGGAAGATGGGAAGGTCAGAATGTAGGTAAAACCTCCAAGAAGAAAATGATGGGTGGTGGTAAAATAACAAAAGCTCAAGCTGGTTTAAAAGCTTCTACTAAACGTGTAGGACCTGTTGATCCTAATGGTGCTTGGACAAAGGTTCAGGAAATGAATCTGCCTCCTCGTAATGTAAAAACCAAGGTGAGTCTTACAAAAGACAAACAACAAGGTGCTACATCTATGACTGCCAAGAGAGGTATAAAGGTGGCTAAAGCTAAAGGTGGTAAATGGATTCAGAGCGCTATCAAAAAGCCTGGAGCTCTTCGTGCTCAACTTGGTGCTAAGCCTGGTAAACCCATTCCTGCTGCTAAGCTTGCTAAAGCTGCTAAGGCTAAAGGTAAATTAGGTCAGCGTGCACGTCTTGCTCAGACGTTAAAGAAGATGCGTAAGAAATAATGCCAAGCATTAAGACACTCCTGAAGAAAGCGCCTAGGATGCGCAACACACTTCCTCAGAATGTAACACGAGGAAATGGCGTACGTAATCCACAGAAAGCGTCTGCTTATGTAGGAAAGGGGGTTCTTAAGAACGGAGACACTATTACATCTGTAAAAGGCTCCATCAGTCCCGTCCCAAACGGTCCCTTGATTAAAAGAAAAGGAATCGTAAGGGGCGTCTCTGTAAAGGGAAGCACCCTGAAGTCTGGTGGCAAAGTGAAGGTGATGGCTGGTGGTGAAAAGCATGTAGTTTATAAAGCTGCCAAAAATACTACTAAGAGTACAAAAGGAGACATAATTGTAAACCATCCTACTAAAGACAAGGGTAAATGGGACACCATCAACCTTACAAGAATTGGTAGAGCTAAAACTGTTAAACAGGGAGTGGCTTCTACCAAGAAGTGGCACAAGGACAATCCTAATTATAAGTACAAAGGTAAAAAGAAATAGTTATGGCTAGAATTAAAAAGGCTCAAACTGGAGCTGATACAGTAAAGTTGCGCACTGCTAAGAAGATTAGCAATGATGAGCTAGCCCGTATACGAAAATGGGAGTCATTAAAAAAATCTAGAATAAAAGAGTCTCTTAAAGCACAAGCTGATAATCGAGAATTAAAAAAACTTCCTAAACTACGTTCTGGTGGTAAATCACCAGCTTGGCAAAGAAAGGAAGGAAAGAATCCTGCAGGTGGTCTAAATGCTAAGGGTGTAGCAAGCTACAGAGCTGCTAATCCTGGAAGCAAACTTAAGACTGCTGTCACCACTAAACCTTCTAAACTTAAACCTGGCAGCAAGGCTGCTAACAGACGCAAGAGCTTTTGTGCTAGAATGTCTGGCATGAAGAAGCGTCTTACATCTGCAAAAACTGCTAATGATCCAAATAGCAGGATAAATAAAAGTTTGAGAAAATGGAACTGTTAACAATTAAAAATCAATAATGAAAAAAATCATTTCAATTCTTGTAATCGCTACACTGTTTGTAGCATGTGGTAACAAAGTTGTAGCTCCTGTTGTAACAGGTGCTGATTCTGTAAAGGTGGTTGTAGATTCAGTTGATCCAATGTCACATAAAGAAATCGACCCTGTAAAACCAGGAAGACTTCCTAAAGACACTATTCAAAAAGTTAATTCTTCATCAATAAAATAATTAATCATGAGAACAATTAAAAAAGCTCAATTTGGGGACCGCGTTGGTAGAGCTAGAGGCCAAAAGTGTGGTCTTGAGAAAGCACAACGTAGAGAAGATCGTATGTACGAAAGAGAAAATCGTAGAGCTGACCGTCAAGCTGATAGAGAAATGAAACGTGAAGCAAGAAGAGCCCCTAAGGCTAAAAAAGGCGGAAGCTTCCCTGATTTGAATAAAGACGGTAAAATCACTAAAGCTGACATCCTGAAAGGACGTGGTGTTATTGCTAAGAGAGGAATTAAAGTTAAGAAAGCTCAACAAGGAGCAAGAGTTTCTGATCCAATGTCACGTAGAGAAATTGATCCTGTAAGACCAAAAAGATTGCCTAAAGGCACCACTAATAAAGGAAGTCTTAGTATCAAAGGTCAAATTAAAAAAGGATTAGATCCTACTAAAACAATCAGTCCTAAAAAAAGGCTTCGCGTTGGTGGAACACTTTCTCCTAGCATAAGCAGTGTATCTAAGCGTCTTGGTTCTAGCAAAAAACTGAGAGGTGGTGGAACACTTGCTCCTACTAAATCATCTACTTCTAGACGTCTTTCTTCAGCTCATACAAGAAAAGCTATGGGTGGAATGAAGATGGGTAAATGTAAATACGGCTGTTAATATGAAATCAGGAAGACCAAAAAAGGCTCCTAAGGTGAGCCCACCAAGACCCATCAATGCTAATTATATGAAGGAAGCTGATACAAAGCTTCGTCGTAAAAGCAAAATGTGGCCTATGAAGTCAAAACGTCTATCCAAATAGTTGTTGTTCATAGTTGTTTGTTTAATACAAAAGCCCCTTTCTAGGGGCTTTTTTCATGGTTGTATGAGGTTTTTATAGGAAGATGCACTTGTTGCATGGTTCATGTAATACATGAACTCCTCATTAGCTCTGGCCTCCTCCAGAGAAAACTCCCAGGGATAGTGCCTGGCTACGTAGGGAAATGTGGTGGATGCTCCTCCTATGAAATACACAGGATGTCTGTACAGAGCAAATGTTGTATCAATCTGTACATCCATGTACACATCATTCTGTACAGGGGACTTCTCCCATCTGTCTTTCTCATACAAACGTAAACGTTTATAATAAGGAGATTTATCTTCTACTCTCTGCCAGTCTAGTCCCAGTCCTATTTTATCTATGTTCAGGCTCATCATTCTATCCTTTAGATAGAGCAATGTGTCGTCTGGCGTATCTTCAAGACCCATGTCTGGATCTGTAACAACGTAGAATGGAGCCTTTAAATTAGCTACCACTTGTTTTAACCAGGGAGCAGCTATTCCCACATTTCCATGACGCTCTATCCTGCAGGGATTAGTAGCATACCACTCAAGTAAGGGGGGATAGGTAGACTCATTGTCTACAATAACTATCTCCCCCACACCTTCGTAGCGCTGTATCCTCTCCATCATAGCCTTGGGCCATGTGAGAAGGTTTCTATTGTTTATGATGACGGGGATTCCCATGGTTTCTTGATAATAAGTAGCTTGTCATTAGCCATCAAACTCATAGAATGAGGGCTCTCTCCCAGCCATCTTTTAATTCTCTCAATAGTCTCTGATCTTCTAGCGTGTCCTGCATGCAAATCCTCAATAAAGTAGTATCCTCCATGTTTTACATGCTGCCACAAAAGCTTAAATGATGCTACTATATGATCACCTTGGTGACTACCATCATCAATAATGAAGTTGAAAGGTGCAGCCATCCTAGCAATATAGTTTATCAATGACTCGTCTGTCTGATCCCCAATATAGATGTGGTAAGGGTTTGGTTGTTCGATATATTGTTTGACATCCTTGTCTATATCCAGTGCATGGATTTCTATCTCGTGGTTGTATTCACTCCACATTCTGAGGGAGTCACCATGCCAGATACCAATTTCCAACAGTCTACAACTCCCTGTCTCAGGGATGTATCTGTCGTAAATCTCTGTGTATCCATGCTTTTCATAGTGTTCTGTTCCCTTATCGGTCTTTTGCCTATTGGCAATATCTGTTAGTCTTCCCATAAAATTAGTTGTGTACGAATAATACTTTTTGAATTTTGGATATGTTCTCGTGCAGAAACTTGGTCCTGAAGTTCTCAACAAACCACCCATCAGCATCGTACATCTTACCTAAGTCAATCTGTTGAGCCAGATCTCTACGAGTAGCAAAGGCTCCCATATCAATTTGTCCTCCTGCAGGTGTACATTTGAAATAGGCATAATTGTAATGTGAGTGTACCATGTCCCAGTAAATCATCCCCACCTTCATCTTGCACAGAGGAAGTATCTCCTGTACAAAATTGGGTGTGTAATAGTTGTCATCTCCTGTCATGATGATGTAGTCAGCCTCACTTTTCTGCTTTCCATATTCTCTTGGAGTGTGACCCCAGTCATTATAGCGTTTGTCCATCTTGGACCAGCGTATTCTGGGATCATTAAAGCTTTCTACAAGCTTGACATTATCTACATCCTCAGGGTTGTCAATCACAACATGGGCTCCCCAGTCTGGATTAGTTTGTGCCATCAGTGAAGCGAGCATGCACTTCAAAGGTTCAGGACGGTTATACGTTGGGATTATGAAGTCTACTAACATAGTCTTTTACCATTTGATCGTAATCATGATTAAATCTAGGAACTAGGGGAACATCTCCTGTAGGTATCTTACCCTGCTGTCTTAGATTTTCAATGTGTGCGCTGTGTCTTTGTATCACGTTTGGTTGACCAGGTTTATCGTGTCCCTGACCAGACATGTGATAACCTCTACCTCCCCACATATAGAACCAACTGGCCTCTTCTTTAGGGGGAGTGGCAAACAGTCTACCACCATGTCTATGCAAACGCTCTATGAAAGTCATATCATACCCAGCATTCTCATCTGGATGACCACCAATTGCTTCCCAGGCAGACTTTCTAAATACAATACCAGAGTTACCTATCCAAGTGATGTCAGTGATGCTATCACCGTTAAAGAACACTCCTGGATTCCAATGTAGGATGTTCACATCGTCTGTGAAATACTTAGCTACATTCTTTAAATGCCAGGATGTGGCTACATCATCATCATCCCACTGGCAGATGATTTCTCCATCACAAAGCGTTGTAGCAAAGTTTTCCTTTGCACCAATGGTACTGAATGTTTGGTTAACATTAAACACCTTCACCTGAGGGTGGTTAAACACCAGATTCTGTAAGGGATAGTCGTTCACTATCACTAGCTCACACTTGTCAGCAGGGTAGTCCTGCTTGAGGAAAGCGTTTAGGCTCTCCTCAAGCGTGTCCACCCTACCGTAAGTGATGCATTTACAGCTTATAAATGGTAGTTCCATATTATCCAATAGATGTTAATTGTTGAAAACGAATAGCATCAGTTGGATCTAAATAGATCTCAGATTGGAAGATGTTCTTCTGGCGCTTCACTCCCTTCACCTTGTTAGTGCGAGGATCAACATCAGGCACTTCCTGAGCACGCTCATGAAGGTCATCCAATAACACTAAAAGTCTACCATCTTCAATAGTGACACTTCTGATCACCTTATTGATGTTAAAACTGTCTCTGAATTCCTTGAACTCAGGGTTCTCTGGGGTTCCACTTACCAGTTCTTTTCTGGTGTAGAAGAATTGATTTGTCATTTGTTGGGTTTTAAATTTTTATAAAATTGTTGGCTCAAGTGTTGCATTTGATAACCATAGGCCTCCTCTGATATATCCTCAAAGGGTACACCAGAGAAGCGCATTATGGCTAGCGTGGCATGCAAGAGTTCGTGATTAGCAACAGCTATGTCTTCAGGACTGTTAGACATTTGAGATAGCCAAATTGCGGTGGGTCTTCCATCACTATTTATGAATGTATAACCTGCAACTTCCTCAAATTCATATGCATTTACAGAATCTTCTATGAAAGAGTTGATGTAATTAGCAGCCTTTTCAGGATCATCCATAATCACAACATGAATAGAAAAAGGGAATGTACCTCCATCCATATCAAACATCATGTCTCTAGTGACAGGCTGTTCTTTGGGGCTTGTACATCCAATCAGTAGTAGCAAAAGAATCAGTAGCTTATTTGCCATATTCAAAGTCTAAAATTTTACCTACTAAATCACTTCTGTGATTCTCCTTTAGTTTAATCCACTTAATTTCTTTAAGCTTTTTAGAAAGCTCAATAGCATAACTAAGTCCGTTAAACTCATCTTTGATATCCTTCTGTTCATTGTCTCCATTGATAATAATCTTTCCTGTTTTACCTAAACGTGTGATGATGGCTAGCATTTCTGCCTTAGTGAGGTTCTGAGCCTCTTCTACAATTAGCACATCATCGATTGTCTTACCACGGATGAACTGAACTGGGAGAGCTTTTATCTTTTCATCCTCAATGAGTTTATCTACCTCCTTCTTATCAGAACAGCATTTGTTCAGGTTCTCAATAAAGGCTTCCATGTATGGATCAAACTTCTCACCAAGTGAACCAGGGAGAAAGCCTAAGCTTCTACCCACCTCAATAGCAGCTCTGGTGTTGTAAATACAGTTCACCTGCTTCTTCTTGAGAAAGTCTAGTGAAGCCTGAGCACATACAAGGCTCTTGCCACATCCAGCCCTACCAGTGATGATAACTATTTGATTCTCAATGATTAACCTTTTTGCTTCCTTCTGTTCCTCATTAAGCTGTATGGCATTTATAGACTTGATATCAGCTTTACGTTCTCTATTTGGTTCTTTCATACTTTGCTTTTAACAGATCACGCCTTCTATTAACTTCCTCATATCTATACATGTCTAATTCTACCTGATCATGCTCTTCTAAGGTCAAAAGTATAATATTCTCCTCATCAAAACAAGCCTGAGGGTGTTTTTCTTTAGGAAGGATGTGATGAAAGAACACTGTTAGAGGCTCTTTTCCCAAATATTTTCCACTAACCTGAGAATAATGAGGAAGTTTTTTCCATAAAGACAGAAAAAACTCCTGCATATTCTCCGCATTTTTGCGTTGAATAGGTGTTCTATTTAACGCACGAGACTTTGGAAGAGCTTTTCTAGGTTTGTGTCTGAAACAGTGAGATCCTTCACACCTTGCTCCACACGTAGGGCATGTGTTCATTTTACACGATTGTAGGTTTTAAATTTAGCCCTAGCATTGTACATGTCTATAAGGAAGTTAACGTCCTCCTTAGCCTGCTTGAGCTCTTTCTTTTTACGCTTGTCCATCTTCTGCAGATCTTCAAGCTGTTTTTCTATCTCATCACAAAGCTCAACGAGGCTTAGATATTGCTTGGAGAACAAGCTGGTGTTCTCGTCTTCCAGGGATAATATTAGTTTACTCATAGAAAACTATTTACCAGTTGAACCAAATCCTCCTTCACCTCTTTCAGTGTCAGAGAGCTCGTCTACTTCCTCCATATAGAATCCCTGTATGGGTTCAAAATAAAGCTGACCACATCTGTCACCTATGCCATAGGGTAGAGGTTGGTAAATCATTTCTCCTAGACACTTGAACACCATCATCCACTCACCACGGTAGTCAGCATCTATAATACCAATAGAGTTGGCTAATATCCAACTAGTTTTGGATAAGCTGCTACGAGGGACAACGACTCCTTTGTATCCTACAGGAATTTCTGTGCTAAACCCAAGCCCAATGATCATCTTATTGGGGCGTTCGATCTTAACGCTGTGGGCAAATACATCAAAACAAGCAGCATCCAAACTCCCCTTTACAGGGAGCTTGGCTTGCTCATCTTTTTTCTTAAATCTGATCTTCGGTTTCTTGCTGGACATCTGCTTGTTTTATTTTGTCAAGAATAGCATTTCTGATTTCTATGTAGAACTCGGGATTGTCAAGTAGCATTTGTTTGAACTGCTCTAAATCATACTTAGTTTCTTTAAAAGTCATGGTTTTACCATACTTTCTACCCACTTCATATTCATTCATGAGCTCAAGCACTTCACCAACCTTGTCAATACCCTCACCATACACAATCTCAAAACTAGACATACGATAGGGAGGATTCATCTTGTTCTTGGTAGCCTTCACCTTGGTTAGATTACCGTAGGTGACATCACCCTCTTTTGCTAAGGACCTGCTCACCTCTACACGAACATCTGAATAGAACTTCAATGCATGTCCGCCTTGTGTTGTTGTAGGATTGCCAAACATCACACCAATCTTCTCACGATACTGGCTGATTACAATCACACAAACATTGTTTGCAGACAGGGCTGTCTTTAGTTTTGGATAGGCGTTGCTGTTCAACACAGCTTTCTTACCGATGGCACTATCACCCACCTCACCATCTAACACCTTCTTAGGAATCAGTGATGAATCTGAGTCGATAATTACCAGGTCCACTTCTCCAGTGTTGATCATCTCCATAGCAATGTTAAAACCCTCCTCACCGCAACTAGGCTGAGCGATTAACATCTTAGTGGTGTCTACACCCAGAGCTTGGAAATACTTCTTATCAACAGCATGCTCGCCATCTATGTACAATACAGTGCCTCCTGCTTTTTGACATTCAGCTGCTGCATGACCACAGATAGTTGATTTGCCTGTACCCTCCCATCCCATCAGTTCATAGAGGCGCCCTTTCACAAAGCCACCCACACCTAATGTGATGTAGTCAAAACCAATTGATCCTGTGCTGATTACATCATAATCACCACCAGTTTTACTGTCTAGTGCAAGCACTGTGCCTACACCATACGTCTTGTTTAATTTCTCTAATGCTTCTTGGAATTTACTCTGTTTAGAATCAGAGATTTCTTGTTTTGCTTTTGCCATATGTAGTTGTTGTTTAATACACAAATATAACGGTTTTCCCTATGAAAACCTAACTTTTTTACAAAAAAATTAGCCCCGAGTGTAGACACACCCAGGGCTTTCGTTAACTGTCGAATAGAAACTCTTATTTACTCTTAGTTTTCTTTTCTCCTTTCTTGTGCTTAGGATCAAAAGGGCAATGTTTACAGCCTGAACCACAACAATAGCCACGTTGTTTATGGAACAGCTCTGTAAATACCACCTTATTACCCTCTAGGTAATAATGCATGCCCTCTATGAAATCTTTGTGGTATTTCATTAGATATTGATGTCACATGCACCACCACTGCAAGCACTGACCTGTCCAAACTCTACACTGTCATCTAGTTCTGTCACCTTGGTGAGATCTAGTGTATGGAGTGTAGCAATTCTCTTTTCATATTCTTCCTTAGAGATGTCCTCAAAAGGCGCTTGGACATAACTTCCTCCAAAATAAGGGAGAACACTTAGACCATTATACACCTCCCTATTCTCCCACATCCACATACCTACTGCTTCCCATTCATCAATTACTCCAAATAAAGCATCGTACTTTTTATTCTTGTCAATATAAATTGTAGCACTAACATTGTGAGTGTTGTCTCCTATATTGTGTCCTTCTTTGATCCACTCCATGGAAAACTTCTTAACACGCCTAAGGGTTTCAAGTGCTCTTTCTGTACGGAAGATGGACCCTTCAGGTGCTTTTACAGGAATACGTACACAGATGGTATCGTGTGGTCTAAGTACATCATCCTCAACGAGTTCTGGATGGTTTACCATTAGAAAACTAGCAATATCCTCATTCTTACCAAAGCGCATAGTACGCAGATAGTAATCATTGTGCCATGCGTGGATACCTGATGCTGTTCCCAGGACCAAACTAGTTGTACCAGAAGGTTTAATACATGTTACACGAGCTGCCTCATTAGTTCCAATCTGCTCGCTAATGATGGCATTAGTCATCTTAGCTACGCGGGCTGCAGCTGCTAGGTTGTATTTCAGAATCTCCCCTGACCCAATCCCAGTCATTCCTATCCCGAGGAGGGCATCTTTCTGGGTGGTTTTAGACCAAATGGGGCGTAAGTAGTGAAAGTCTGTAAACCCAGCCTGCAGAGTTCCAAAGAAAGCTGCTGCTGTAACACGGTTATTCAGGTCTTCCTGACAAGTAACATCTGATACATTCACCTCACACAGGTTACAGAACTGATAGGGTCTGAGAGCAATCTCACAGCAGGGGTTAGTTCCCCAGTCTAGGTTATTTGTCCAGTAGATTCCAGGCTCTCCAGAACCAGAAGCTTCAATTCTCTTCCATAGAGAATTAAATTCTTCCTCTTCTACAGAACCTCTGAGTAGAACAGCAGAGTTATTAGCCCTACCACGCTGCTCATTAGTCTCCCACCAATTACCATACTTACAGGTGATCATTTCCTCATCATCATGGCTAAATAGGGCAATCATGGCAGATCTGCGGATACCACCAGCCAGTACACTGTTTGCAATGTGACAGAGGATATCGTGGCAATGTAATGGACTGAGCTGATTACCAGGCTCTATTCGGCTCAAAACAGCCTCTACATGAGCCAGACATATCTTTAGAGGCTCAGGTCCAGGAGCTTTACCACCAGCTGTAATCAGTCGAGCGCCCTTCTTACGGATAGCTCTAAAGTCAAACTTAGGCATAAATCCTTCCTCTAGATAGGCTTTCATGAGCACTTTCACAGCGTCTGCCCAGCCCATAATACTGTCTTCAATCAGATAATTGCGCTGTTTTCCAGGCTTTGTAATAGCTGGAAGCTGCGCAACGTGTTGTTTTTGAACACTATAGCCTACACCTGTACCTCCCAGCAACAAGAACATAGTCTCATTGAAGCTATGAATGCTGTCAATAGGCAGATAGCAGCAGTTGTAGATTCTAGCATTGTTCACCTCAGCTGCAGCACCTGCAAACTGAAGAGCTCTCATAGAAGGGAGCACCTTCTTGTCTCTGATGTAGCCAGTGGCTTGTCTAATCATATCCTCTAGCTTAGGATATTTCTTTACCATCATCTGCTCATACCTGCCAACAATCTCTTCCCATGTTTCCCTGCGTTTAAGCTCAGGAACATACTTCGCATACTTACTAAAAATGGTCAGGGAACTCAATGCGGACAGCCCCAAATCCTCTTGAACTTTACTCATTTGTTTAGATATTTTATTGCGTTACTTAAATAATTTACATTGTCATCAAATTGTCCTAACCCTTTATTACATTTCTCACATAAAACTCCTCTCACTTTACCTGTAGAATGGCAATGATCTATGTGAGACGACTTTTCGTTTATACCTATTTCACATATTGCACAGCTATGATTTTGATTATCAAGCATTTGTGTAAATGCTTCTTTTGTAATACCATATCTATCAAATCGAAATACTTCTTTATGGTATTGAGTATTATACTTTGTTTGGCAATCTTTACATCTTGACTTCAACTTACCATTTCCATTTGTTCCAAATTTATCAAAACTCTTATACTGATGGCAAAATGAACAAAGTTTCTGATCACCCTTTATTAAATGTCCTTTTCCTCCAGCCTGAATAGAGTTGGAACATGACTTGCATGCTAATTGTTTACTATTTGCTCTATGAAACCCACTTTTGGATTTATAGTGCCTAAGCTTACCACAAATCGGACAACTGTTTGTGTATTGAGAGTGTATTTGCATGGCTAAATGAAAGGGTCACAAATTTACTGTGACCCTTCCAAATTACCAAGACAATTTGAAAATTCTATCTAATCATTTTTCTTATTGCCTCTCCAAGATCTGCATCGTTTGGATAGAGTTTAACCATTCTGGTTATTTCCTGTCCCAAGCTTTGTAATTTTTCAATGTAAAGCGTGGCATCCATGAGCTCCTCTTGGAGATGCTTTAGAAAATTGTCGTGATTGTTTTCTGATAGTGTGGTACCATACTTTCGATACCCTGTTTCACTACGCTCAGAATACTTTACTATCACTTGTTCCACTATCTGGTCCTTCATCGTTTTTGGTTTCAGAGATGATAATGTTTAGTTTTTCGTCCAGTATTTGAAAAGCACGTTCAACAGCAGCATACTCGGCTTCCTTTCTAGAAGGGTAAACTTCAACACTTTTTACATCTTCAATACTCCACGTAAATCCTTTGTAGATACACAATACGTTGATAATCACCTGGTTATCATCAAATACATCAAACAATACCCTGGGATTACCCTGAATCATCTGAGCCACCCTGTCGTTTGAAATCCCCTGCTGGCGCATGAAGTCTTTGAAATCATTAGGGACATTCTCATCCTTAAAAGACTCGATCATCTTCTCCATAAACCAATTGCTTACAGCTTCTGTAGCGTAGGGATACTTTTCTAGTAGATTATTCATTTTCTTTTAGTTTTTTTCGTTTTCAGTAATTTCATCAAGTTTTGTTTGCCAGAAGTAGCCTTCGTAGCTCTCATCAGAGTTATTAAGTCTGTTTAACTCTTGGCCAGCAAGTGTGTGTCTGACCACCTGCATCTCGCAATAAATCTTGAAGTTTTTATCACCATAGGTTTTCTTTAGCACCTCTGCTATTTCATTGTCATACATGTTCTTTTAGTTTTTCAATGTTAAGAATCTCATCCTTTAGGATGAATGCATGCCACACTTCCTGATCATCATCAAATTCTACGCCTAGCTTGTCCTCCCAGAATTTAATCAAGTCTTCTGTTCTATTGAACACACGATATTGCAAACTAATCTCATCTCGTTGCAAACCGTTCTTCTTTATCTTGATCACCTTGGGAAACAAGGCTTGGAAGTCTTTAGATGTGCGAGAGTACAAACCCTCTTTGATAAGCATGAAGTCTTTGTTGAACTTCTTGTTCAGCTGATAAACTACCACCACAAACCCATCTTGATAATCATAATCATCAACAATGTCTTTCGTGCGTTCATACTCACTGTCTAGAAATTCTCTGAATTTATCAAGGTCTTTGGGTTGGAAGAGCAGATAGATGCAGTTTTCATACTGCACCTCTCTACTTCCATCTTTTACATAACCATTAATAAATCCATTGTCTTGTAACTCACCTCTTGGTATCTGGAGGGTGGGCACCATAAATACACTCGTAATTGTCTTTTTTACATCATTCATCCTCTAATTTTTACAAGTCCATTGGTAATGCTGTTTTCTCTTGAAATGTTCCATACGTTATTCTCTAAGGCCCATTTCAAATCTGCAATGATTGTTCCCACTCCTTTATACTCTCTACTCTTGTGGGTAAAACCACTATAAGCATCCTCTAAGTCTTGCTCAGAAAGCTTGTAAATCAAAGGGTTGTAATAATTAGTGCTGTCACAAACAAGAAATCTAGGAGGCAACACATCGTATTCATCCAGTTCTTCTTGACTATCTCTGAAGGCTGTAGCAGCAATAGTGTACAAATAGGCTTGAATATAGGCACGACGATACAGATAATACTCCTCCAGGAAGTTCTCTACAGACCATGTGCATTTTAAATCATACACCTGAACTGTTCGCTGTTCGTGATCAACGACCACCTTATCCATCATACTCTTGAACATGTGCCCATCGATCTCATAGTTCTCTACCTGCAGCTGGTTGTATACAGAATAACGAGGACTGTTCACCAGATTCACTACATCCTTTGTAACAGGATTGTTGCGTAGCTCTTCTACAATCTTCTCAGCGTTCGTTACATCTTCTGCTGTCACTACAGTGAGACCTTTAGATTTTACAAGGCGCATCTCGTTATAATAAATCTCAGCATCAGAGCCTACAAACTTACCAATCACTGCGTCATACTTAATCTTGAACCCAGATTCTACGTATGCATCTTTGGATATGTCCTCAAAGCTTCTAGTTACATTACCATGATCATCTGTAGCTTCCTTTGTATGTTTATACAAAGCGTTCACAAAAGCTAACATCAGAGCTGATGGAGCTTCTGCACAAGAAGACATGTGGAATCTATTATCAAACTCTTCTGGTTCTAGCAAAAGTGTCTCTACCACTCTACCAATAGTGGCAGCCTGAGTGTCTTTATCCTCTACATCCTCACCCAGTATATACTTTCGGTAATACTTCTTTCTGTCCATGCTGAATTCCTTCAAGCTGGACGAGCTATCAATTGCCTTAGCACGATAGGTTGCTTCTGTTTTTACTGTTCCTTTAATCATTGTTTTTTGATTTTAAAAAGTCCAAGTTTCTCATGGCACCTTTACCCCATCTACTGTTCTTACTCACCTTCTTATCCTCCTGTATTGGGGACAATGGTTCTCCTGCTGTAGGATTGCCATACACCTGGAGGTCATTTTGATCCACGGTTCTTAAGATCCCTGTGTTATAGAAGCGTACAATAAACTGAGGATTGGAGTGAACACTACCCACAATCATGAATAGCGCCACTCCATACCCTAAGTCTTTTACTTCTACATCAAATGGATTTAAGATCTCGTGCACTGTTTGCACTATCATCTTTCTGTGTTTGTTTAAATGCTTCGATAATAGAATTATACATAGCTCTCACCTCTCTAGGAACTCTAGCAAAGAACCATCTCACCTCTGGAGCATATTCATTACCCCTAGGATCTACACCCTGAGGATCAATAAGCCAGAAATAGTGGCGTTCTCCTTTGGATTCTACATATCCCTCATGCCACACCTCTACAAAAGAGGCTTCTTTGTTAATCACTATCTGATTAACTTCTTCATTTTGTTTCTCCCACATCTCATCGTTGGGATCACGGTCATTGTTGTAAATTGCCATTCTTTTTAGTTTAGAGGTTTTTATCTTGTTCAGGAAGCTGTTTCAATGGCTCTAAGTCCATATCAGTTCTATACTCATTCAACTCCTCTAGTGTCATGTAATCGATAGCGGGATGTATTTTTAATCCACAATCATAACATGTAATAGCTGTGTAGTCAAACGGCTTCCAATCTGTGTACAAATCTGCGTCACCTCCACAATTGGGACAAGGTGTTCCGCTTGAAAATCCACTCATGGTTTTAATTTTTCAATTTTAGTTTTTTCATCGTGACACGTAGAACACAGCACCTGCAAATGCTCTCTTTCACAGAACAGACGCTCTACAAATCCTGGAAGGTCTGCTGCACAGTTTAGGCTTCCTGCAGGAACTATATGATCCACGTTAATTTTCTTCTCTGGATACCATTTCTTACAGTCATTGCATAAGTATTCAAACTTCTGGCGCTTGTTAGGTCCTTTGTATGGACGACGTGCTTCCAGCTTGCATTGTAATATAGGTCTCCAGAATCTACTCTTCTGTCTCAGAGCACTACGAATGAAAGACCAAAAGGCACTTTCAGTCATAGTACCAGCATTCCTTGGCCTAGCTACTCTAGGTTTTCTGGATGCTCGTTTCTTCTTGATTGTCATATAGTTATAAAAGTGGGACCGTAACAAATATAAACTATTTTTGTTACAGCCCCAAATTTATTAATCAACAATCATCTGCACTCGAGAACTGATTTCGCTCTTCATCTCATCAAGAGATTCAACGATGTTCTCAATTTCCACAGTGGAAATATGAGGAAGGTTGAACTCATGCTTCTTACTCTCAGCAACAAAACCAGATTGGGCTTTATCAGCCAAATCTTCCAGTTCACGAACAGCATAGCTATCATCTAGCTGCAGAGTGTCAAAATCTAGATCATGCAGGATTTCTGTAGCTTCTTCACGAGGAACGGTCATGATTGGTACATACTCCC
>Ga0209492_1000005_pt1 | contig 98976 bp, 131 predicted proteins | sample PPLLak12cMay2015_FD_187253 | JGI IMG/M metagenome (GOLD analysis project Ga0209492, IMG submission 187253) | Freshwater sediment microbial communities from Prairie Pothole Lake near Jamestown, North Dakota, USA - PPLs Lake P7 Core (1) Depth... | ecosystem: Environmental > Aquatic > Freshwater >... | reverse complement strand
ACCGTTGGATCCGGCAATACCTTGTGCACCATTCGAACCATTCGATCCGGCAATACCTTGTGCACCATTCGAACCATTCGATCCGGCAATACCTTGTGCACCCGTAAGACCCTGAGTTCCGTTAGTACCGGCAAGTCCCTGTGCACCGATTGCACCTTGAGTTCCATTCGAACCGTTAGATCCGGCAATACCCTGTGCACCGATTGCACCTTGAGTTCCATTCGAACCGGCACTGCCCTGTGCACCGATTGCACCCTGCGCACCGTCTGATCCGACAAAGCCTGCGGAACCCTGAACGCCTAGCGTTCCCTGTACACCCTGAATACCCTGCGGACCTAGCAATGCAGGGTTCGAAGAGTTTGCGGTGAAGGAAATGTTTGCGTTGCCGGTGACACCCGTAGTGACGAGAACGTTGATGGATGCCGAGTTGATGAAGTTCAACTGAGCATTGTGAATGGTCGATGCAGATTGTGCCGAGACACGTACTGTGTTCGCAGCTACGTTCGAAGATGCGTATGCTGCCTCAACATTGAGTCTTGTACTATTAACCAGAGTAAGCGAAGCAACGTTAGCCGATTCATTGGCGTAAGTAGACTTAACGTTTGCGGTTGTGAGCAACGTCTGATAGGTCGTCAGGTCGTTCGCGGTTGCCTGCCATGTGTTCGAAGAAGTCGCGAATGCAATGGCTGCGTTGCCATTGGTCGTGCCTTGGAATACGCCAAACTTACCATCGCCGCGAGTCGTCTGAGCGATACGTAGACGGTACGAGTCTGCGTCAGACTCAGCAGGACCGAGAATTGGATTCGTAAGAGTAAGGCTTTCTACAGCCAGAGTGACGATGTTACCCGTTGTTACGTTCAGGTTCGTTGCTCGCGCTGCCGTCACAATGACGTTAGCCGATACGATGTTCGCAATGTTCGCGTTAGCAATGTTCGCACTCGCACCGGCAGCAGCCACGTTCAGTGTCGCTACGTTTGCGGTGACGATGTTAGCCAGAACCACATTTGCTCTGGTCGTAACCGTGAGCATAGATGCTGACGCATTGGTGGTCGTGGTGTTGGCGAGTGTAACGTTGGCAAAGTTGGCTGTCGCACCAGTCGCAGCCACGTTCAGGGTAGCAATGTTAGCCGTCGTGCCGATGATTCTAGTCATCACAGCATTCGGTGTGGCTACATTGGTCGCTGCGATATTTGCGGCGTAGATCCACGATCCAGTAGCATTGGCATTCAGAGTCACAACGTTGGCAAGGGTAATGACCGCATTGCCAATCGTGGCAATGTTAGCCACCGAAACGTTGTTTGCGAAGTAGACGTTGCCGCTATTGGCACTCGTTCTAATCGTCATTACACCCGCGACATTCATCAACAGATTAGCGTTGTTGGATGCGCCTGTGGTTTCGATGAAGCCGGTTGCGTTGATGTTCGCTGCCGAGAAGAACGTGTTGTTGTAGAGGAAGCGAGTACGAGTGTTGCCGTTGGCATGAATCGTGCCGTCGCCTGCGCGGAACTTGATATCCAGAGAGTCGGAATAGAGGTATGCCGCGCCGCCGTCCTGTTCGATGTTCTTGACCGAAATCTTACCGGAAACGCGAGCGTCAGCCGTAACGTCCAACATGGTGCCGGTTGCGTTAGGAAGAACCAAACGTCCGACTGTCAGGGTGACATTACCCGTAGGCTTGACGAAATCACCACGCGCAATCTCGTTTACGTCATCTTTGAGAAGATTCGTCTGAATGCGCCATTGGTCGAAGGTGTTGGCGACTACGACTGTGGAAACGTTTACGCTACTTGTCATGGGTTACTTACTCTGTTGTAGAAGTTGTTGCAACAGGTCTTTGATTTCTGTCACATCGCGCTTGATATTATTTAGTTCCTCTTCATGAGCCTGATCCCGGCGAAGCCGTGCCATCTTCTGATCATGAGAAGAGAGCGCGGATCTGTCGGTGTTCAGAATGGCGAAGTTGGACGATTCCCGAACCAGACGCTCATTCTCTCGTACTTTCATTCTCATTGGTCTTAGCCTTCTGGCGTTGCCGTGATTCTCAAGTTCTGAATCCATGGCGCAATGGAGGTATCGACTGCGGTGAGGCAGACCTTGACTGCGAAGTATTTGAACTTGCCGCCGATTGGGTACTGCTGACCGTTCTCGGTGTACTTGAGTTCATTCTCAAGAAGGTCTGGACGGAATTGAAGCTCAATGACCTGACGGGCATCCTTCGACTTCGTATCCTTGACCTTGTGCATCAGCACCCAAGACTTGTCGGAGAAGCGACCGGGATCTTCGGATCCTAGAACCTTGTAGTAGACATGGATATCGGTGCCGTTAGGACGGACGGCATCCATGAACACGCGGAGGTCGCCTGCTTCGAAGCCATCTTCCAGAGCAATCTGGCGGGTGATGTAACGGCAAGCCATGTTACCACCACGCGATCCGTTTTCACCCTGCGCGACAGCCGATGCCCGAATGACACCCGATGCTGCGTTGCCGTTGGATATATCCAGAACAGGAGTCTTGAGGTAGCCCGAACCTTCGGAAGTGATGACGATGTAATCGACGGTGTTGGATCCGGTGGTGTTTGCCACTGCGAAGCCTGCTGCACCCGAACCATAGCCATCCGTATCCACGCGAACGTTGTAGAAGCCGATGTTGAAGTTGTTAGCCAGATAAGTCTCACGGAACAACTGCGCGGCATTGTTCATGCTGTTGCTGTCACTGCCCCGAATGACCAGATTGGATGCTGTGTGATCTGCGGCAGAAATGACTGCGTTGTAGCCTGCGCCGGGATTCGTGATCGAAATGATGGTGTTGGAGACACCGGCATTGTTGATATCATGGTCAGCCGGTACGACTGCGAGCGTTTCCATGTTGAACACTGGCGATACGTCAGGGTCCGTCGTAACCAGTTCCGTGAGGATCTGTACCGAGTTGGCATTGCCGGTCATCAACTTACGAGCATTGTTGAAGCTTCCCGATGTTTCCTTGTTGGAAGAGTCCATCAGGTCGCCATACTTGAAGATTTCTTGTGGCTTGATGTTGGTGTAGTTGTCGAACGCGGAGTTGGACTTGAAGACACCCTTGACCTTGAAATCAATTGCCGAGACAGGGAACGTGAGCTTGTCTGCGTTGATGAACATACGGTCTACGTTCATGTCGAAGTCAGGCACGTTCTTGAGGTTGAACGATGCCGAACCCGATCCAGAGAAGCGAGCCTTGTTGATGCGGAACATGAGGTCTTCGTTCTGGTATGGAGTCCAAGTCGAAGAGTTCTGCGAGCGGAAGAACGAGCCTGCATATGGCTGTTCCGAGATTCTCTGAGGAGGATCTGCGCCTAGCACGTTGCCGCCGAGTTCTGCGATATAGACTTCGTATTCCGGAGAATCGGAGATAACGATCAGAGCATATTCGGTGTCTGGCTGTAGGTAGATAGGATCACGGAAGGTGAACTTCGTGATCGTGTCTGGATCCTCTAGCGAAGGAGAGAAGGAAACCTTTACGTCCTTACACTTGACCGTAGCTTCGGCAAGGTAGTTCTGAGTTGGGAAGCCGTTGACGACTTCGGCAATCTTGACCTGAATAGGAAGCTGCAACGATCCGCGAGCGACCGATGGCTTGGCACCGAAGAACAGGTCTACGGAAGTCACGAACACGCCATACGAAACCTTGTTGGTATCTGGCTTTGGAGTCCAGAAGGTCTGAGCAACAGGATCCTTACCACGATTCTGTGGACGGACTGGTGCAGGGCGCGTAGGTGGAACTGGTGGAGCCGGTGGCGCAGGCGCAATCGGACGCGAAGTTGGTGGAGGCGGAACAACCGGAATTGCCGCAGGAACTTCTGGCAATGGACGCATGATAGGCGTAAGGTTGATACGCTGCATGGAGTTGCGCAGACCACCCGAGGCAAACCGTGCGGAAGCCTTCATCGTGTAGTCATCAGACTCAAGGTAGTCAACGTCGGTGATTGTAATCAGACGCTCGCCGGTCTTGAACTTGAAGTTAGGCTCTTCCGGAATGTTGACGATACCGTTGAGGCATCCATTCTCATCGACAATGTGGTTGCCGATAGAGTATTTGGTATTAGAAGTAGGGCGAACACTCAGGTCGGCATGTAGTGTGACGGTCTTGCCACTGATAGATGTGATGCGACGGAACTGCCCCAAGCCTGTGCCTGCGGTCAGATAGATCACGTTACCGACTGCGACCGTGTTAGCGAGCGCATTCAGGTGAATCTCGGATAGGCTCGCAGCCACGTTTGCGATTGCGCCAGAGTGATGCGTATACGTGACAACCGACACGTTCTTGGATGCGGTAGTGACAGACGCGATACGGTTGTTGGTCGCAATGTCGATCTGCTTGTAGCCGCCGACGCGCATACCCTTGGAAGAAGTGTTAGACGAGTTCCAGAGAGTCGAGGTCTGAGTAGGGGATGCGGCAATGTTGATCGTGCCGGATAACGGAGTGAGTGCTAGCGAACCGGTGGATGAATCGTAGTATTCGACCTTAGCAGTGAACGTGGACGTATCGAACATGCTACCGGAAGCTGCCTGATAGACAAGATCACCTACGCCGAACGTGGTTGCGGCAATGGAGTTTGCGCCGATGACCGCAACGTTGATGTTGACAAAGTTCTGCGACACATACAGGATGTTCTCACCCGACGAGCCGATGCACTTCATGAAGGTGCGAGTGTTCGCGTTGATCAGACCTTCGTTCATCACGAAAATGTCAGACGTATTAGAGTTGACTTCCTTGGATACCGTCGCTTCGAACGTAGTGATGCCATTGATCTTTTCGATGTAAATCTTGGCTGAACTATCGAAATTACCGCTCATTCCATTGATGATCAGCGTACCCGTTCCAGACACGTAGGACTTGAGGTTGGCTGAGAAGGTAGGGGATGCGTTGGACGATCCCTGATAGAGCCAGTCCCCGGCTTGAACAGTGTAAGCCGAGTTAGCAACAACAGTCAGAACCTTCTCGGAGTTGAGGACAATCTTGTTGCCCTTCTGCGAGAAGCCATTCATTGCGATTTCATCTACGAATAGTCGAGCCAACTTCTGAGGGCGAAGGTTGTTTGCATCGAACGCAACGTCCTGTCTCCGCATGTACGGAATCAGGGTGGATTCGCCTACTACTGTTGCTTGGGTTTGGTCAGCCATTTAGAGAATACCTTGTTCGTTGATCATCTATTTAGACCATATTCACTTGGGTCATTCCGCCCTTGAATCCACCGCCGCCACCACCGCTAATGCGAATTGGCGAAGTGTAAACAGGTAGCGAAGAGCTTGGTGCAGGCGGAATTGGTGCCGGTGCCGTGTTCTTGACCACAGGGAAGAGCAGCTTGATGTTGTCAAACAGACTGCGCTTCTTGTTCTTCTTCACGTTCGCTGCTGTAATTAGCTGGAATGCAAGAGAAGGAACCAATGGCGGCGCGGTAGGTACAGTCACAGGAACGTTCCAGAACGTATTCGCAGCCGGTGGGTTGGTACCCGGAACCGTGGAGATAATCGAACCCGCGTCAACCGTAGGTGTAGGAACTTGGGCTTGTGCTGCCGGTTCCCGCGCTCTTTCAGCCGCACGCTCGGAGTTGTAGATTTCACGTACACGGTCGTCAATCTCTGGTGCGCGTAGCACATCAGGCTTGAGTTCTTCGGATACCCAAAAGTCCATTTCAGGCGAAAGCTTCATGTCACCCATGAACTGAGCGAACAGGAACGGCTGCACGGAGACAAGCTTGTTGCTAGTCACTGGCTGCGCAAGCATTTCCTCTTCGGTGAAGTCGAGGGTCACGGTACGATCATTCTGTCTAAGACCCGTTAGAGTCAATGCATTGAGCGAGAATGGCATGTTGCCCACGTATGGACCCATTTCACCCTCTTCCATGGAGCAGTTGAAGTCAGGATCCTTGTAGTCAGCAATGTTGAAGTTCTTGAAGCCTTCACCGATGATACCGTACTTCGTCTTGTCCGTACCGTCTGCGTACTTGGATGGGTCAGCGAGTGCCAACCCTTCAATGTTGTTCAGCGAAGTGTAGTATTCAAGAGACTGAACACGCTTGTCAATGCGCGAGATATCCTTCATGGTGTAGCGACGGTTCTCGACGTAACGCAGGCGAATATCTTCCGTGGACGCACAGAATGGTGCAAGGTAGATGTTGTAGAGCGTCATTGCGTCTTCGGAGTCATCCGGTGGAATTGGAGCAGGCGACGACACGCCCTTGATCACACGGAACTCCTTGTTCTTGGAGAGAACAAGCTTGTCGATGCGAGGGAGATAGTAGTTGAAGCTCAGTTCCGTTGCGGAGTTAGGATCCGGCAGAATGCCAGTGTCGAGCGTTCCGGCAGCGGTACCGATGCGACGGGTCGCACGGAAGTCCAAGCAGTCACGCAGGAAGTAGGTTCCCGTCACTTCGGAGAAGTAGATAGGAATCTGACCGGCTTCGTAGATGGTCTGATCATACGAGTCTACCGAGAAGTAGGTTGCGCCTGCGGGATACGTGTGGTCGTAGAAGTCACAGTGAATCGTCAGACGCGCATTAGGGGAAGGGTATCCACTCTTTAGCGTGATCTTGGCGTGTTCGTAGACTTCTTCCGTCTGTCCGAGGTCGATTGCGAAGTGGTCGGTGATATCCTCATAATTTGTTGCATCTGCAACATGGGTGGTGTTACCCTTGAGGATGGCACGGATGTTCACTACGTCGGGAACATAGAGACTGATGGAGTCGCCGGGGAAGACGTTCGTGACCGATGGTTCGATGATGAAGATCAGCCCGTTGGCTACGTTGATCTTAGCCACGTTGCCGACGTTAGGAACGTTTACGGTATGCTCGTTGTTAACATCCGTATCGGTAGGAACATTAAACGGTCCCGTAGTGATTAGAGGATTGCTACGGAAAGTCTTCGTGCGCTTACGATCTTCGGCATCGTTCTGCTTGACGATCAGGTATGCGTCGATCTTGCCGATAGTAGCAGGCAGCGTGACCACAAGGCTTCCGATGCCCGTAGTGACTTCGCCCGTATTGAGCTTGAGGACCGTGCCATTTGCGTAGGTTCCCGATGCTTCGCGGACGATGACGATCAGGTTGTCTTCCAGATTAGAGTTAGTGATGCTCCAAGGAATCGACTCGTAGGCTTCCAGAGACAGCGTGAAGACACCGGCAGCACCGGTTGCCTGTACATACTTCCAAGAGTTGTAGTCTACGTTGTTGAGCGAGCCACGCTTGATCGTGTTCTGAGGTAGAGGATAGATCAATCGCTTGTCGGATGGCTCAAAGAGTTCTGTGGAACCGTCGAGCAATGTGGACTGTACGGCAATGTTTGCGGATGCATTGGCTGCACCGAACGTTGCGTTTGGCTTGACCCAAGACTCAAGATCACCCACGCCGAAGTTCAACTGAATGACGGTGTTGTTCGCAGGAACCGCGCCTTCATCGAATGCTCGGTCGAGGGTAGCAGTCTGAGTGCCTCCCACGTAGGATACGATCTTACGAGTCTGGTTAGTGACGTTCGAAGAGTATGTGTTCTGTAGAAGAATCTGGACGTTTGCGTTTGGTGTGCCGCCGATGACTGTCTTCGTGAACGCGGAGTTGACGAATAGGTGGTTGGTGGATACATTGACGACTTGGCGAACTTCGTCGGCAACGCGAATGATCTGTCCAACCTGAATTGATGCAAGGGAAGACTCTGCGTTGACGCGAGTGGAGTTCATGTAGACGTTGGCTGTGTTGACCGTGCTGAACGGAGTCAACGAAATCGGCAGAACCGTAATCGTGGTGTTCTGATATGCGTTCTCGCGCACGCTCGCGTCATCAGGGAACTTGAGTGTGGTCGAGGTTGATCCATCTTCCAACACAAGCACTCTAGGCTGAATGCGCATGTCGGTGAAGTAGAAGTCAAACACACCGTTGGTGTCTACATTGGCTACACCGTCCTGTGCGGGAATGTCGCGGCGGATGGCACGAATCTTGGCTGTACCGATCTTCGTGTTGGCGTAGCGGTTTGCGTTGCCGATATGGACGTTGCCTGCGTGCGTGCAGTGAAGGTCTACCGTGTCATACGTGGTCGTATTGATGAACGATGCGGCATTGGAGCCGTAGACGTTCTTGAACTTGAGGTAATTGCCGTAAGAGGTATCGAAGTCAATGTCCACAAGCGAACGAGTGTCGATGCCGTCCGTGCGAGGCTTCTGGACTTCCATCTTGACCGTACCGATGGTTTCAAACTCAAATCCCTTGACGTAAGCCTTTCCCGGCTCAAGGTTGATGATGTAGTTGTTGGCATCCTGCGACGGACCTACCGATGCGCGGAATGGGACAACCGTGTAGTCACCCGATTCGTCAAATGTTCTACGTGCGAGCGTCTTTTCGATTTCAGAGTAGATTGCGTACTTGACTTGCTTCGTAACTGCGCCGTTCTCTACGCGCATGAGTTCGAAGTATTTCGATTCGTCAACTGCGGTGTCGAGTGGACGAGTGGAGAGGGTCAGCCCGAACTGATACCGATCTGCGCCGGGAGCCTGATAATTGAAGGAGTCCTGCGCAGGGTCAAGCAACGTGGCATCAATCGCGTAGTCAACGATTTCGTCCGTTACTTCCAAACCGATCTTTACGTTTGCGTTCTGGCTGTAGGCTGCGACAACCGCAGTCTGAGGGGTCACGGTGACGAAATATCCGTCAACGTAGAAGATACCGTCGTTGATGGATGCAATCGTACCCTTGCCGGATGCGGAAGAGTCGATCAGCTTTGCGCGGGTTGTGGTGCCTGCGACACGGAATACGTCACCGTCCGAGAAGTCCACACCCGAAATGTACTTGACCATCAGGGTAGGCGTTCCGCCCGAAGGGAAGTACGAGGCTAGAACCTTGGCTTGAACCAGAGAGTCGGAGTCGCGCAGAATGACCTGACCTACGAATAGGTCGAGTTCTACGTCTTCGTTGTTGTACGTTTCATCTAGCTTGATGTACGTAACAGAGTTGTCGAGCGAAATGTTTCCGCCGATGACAGGTGAGCCATCCTGAAAGATGTGGTCGCCAAATGCCTTGATCTGGTTCTGTAGGATCGACTGAATCTGAGTCAGTTCGCGAGCCTGTACCGAGAATCCCGGCTTGAACAGGATCTTCAGATAGTTGTTATCTCTCGCGTTCTGTTCGAAGTCGTCATTGTACGGATCTACGTTGAATTCCATGGGTTACTCTCTTAGAATGATAGAACGAGTCTGATTTGCTCGGTCTGGTCGGCATCGCGAACGATTTTGTCTCTGTTCTCAATATATAGGAGATCTCCCGTAAACAGGGCTACGGTAGGATCTTCGACTCCAAGAACGGTCGAGGTTGCGGCTGAAACGCCACCCGTCAGGGTAGATCCGATGGTCGGCTCGCCCCGAATGTTGTTGACGAACAACTCATTCGTATTAGGATCCCAATTGACCACCGTTGCGGTAAACGTGGAGTCTTCCTCACTCGTTCCGATGTACACGGTTTCGTCGTTGGTGTAGTTGGATGTACCGGGGTCCGTCAGGCTCAGTTTGGTCGTTGTGCGATACACACTGCCGTTGGCAAAGATACCGTTAGCGAGCATAGGGTCGCGCAACAGAACAATCTGGCGGAAGTCGAACGGAACTACGTCCGTGCCAACCGGGATCGTGTCAGTCTCGGTTCCCACAAAGTCAACCGAGGTCATGACTGAGTAACATCCGAGTTCCTTGCGAGGATTGAATCCGTGTCCACCCGGAGGAGAAATGGATGCGACTAGGTTGGCTAGATTACCCGTAGGCAACTGGTCAGGATCGTTCACCACCACTTCGGCATAGGTATAGCCCGATCCACCGTTGAGAATGTTGACTTCGGTGATGACACCCGATGCGATTCTGGCTGTAGCCACCGCACCTACACCGTCACCCTCAATCGTGATGATGGATAGGGAACTGACGTTACCCGATTCGCCGTTGTCGAGGAAGTAGCCGGTGCCGCCATCATGGATTTCCACAATGTCGATACGTCCGGAAGTAGACCCTGCGACCACCGCGTTGTCGTCCACCACAGGCATCCATGTGCGAGTGAAGAACTTCTGCTTCAAGCCGTAAGGAATCGTGTAGAGATACTTCCACTTGTAGCCATCCGAGGTTGAAATCCATGGGTTCTCAGGCAACTGCCCGTCAATGTCAATGGTAGGCTCAATGGTGGATTGCAAGCCTACACCATTGTCTGCGCCATTGTGCAGGCACTTGAAGACCTGATCCTTGGAGTTGCGCACGTAGAACGTGTTCGCGAAGTGAGGATAGGTGTTGTCGGTGCGGACAACGGTGCCGTCTAGGACAGCGTAAGTGAAATTAGTGTTGACGACAATGTGCGTGGCATTCACACCCACTACTTGCCTGCTCTCGGCATTGAGGGTGATCGTGTTGCCTACCGAGATACTGCCGGTGAAGACAGCCGTGTTGGTGGTGATCAGATTCGCGGAAGCATTGACCGTGCCGCCTAGAGTCAGCTTGTCGGTATGGGAGAAGAGTTCCAGACCGTCGCGATATTCGTCGTAGCGGGTTCCAGTGACCCAATCCACGCGAGGCACAACGAGGGCTGTGTCAGCCGCAGCGACTCGCTTCATTGCGATCATGTCGCGGAAGGTCTGGTTGATGTAGTTGGTCGAGTAGACCACATCTTCGATTTCAGTGGCGAGTTCAGGGTCAGCATCGTCACCCCAACGGGTAGGGCGACCAATGCAGAGGTACGTGTTCGCATAGGTAGGGAACACGTTCGCTTTGATGATTTCCACAATCTCAAACTTGAGAAGTGGAGTGATGGCTGCTTTGCTCATATTATTCCGTTACCTTGATGATTTCATAGTCATAGTTGCCGGTGTAATCTGGCACCACAAGATAGACCAGACCCGTATTGGTCGTGTTCGCTGCATTATTTAGGGAGATTGCATTACCGGATCCGAGGGTAATGGTATAGCTTTCGAAGACCGGATTCGTGGTGTTGCCGACATTGAAGCGAATGCGGTCGCCCGTCTGCATGAAGTGTCCGACTACATTCACATTGCCGGTGATGTATGCTGTGGTGCAAGCCGAGGTAATGCTCAACTTGCCCTGCCCGACGTAGATAAAGTTGGATTCCACGTTGAGCGAGGTATCCGAGTCGATGGCTACGATGACCTTGGCTTGACTCCGTAGTTCGTTATCCGTGTCGATGATCCAGAGCATGTCACCCACGGTTGCATCCGTGAATTCAGTGGAGGTTCCTGTGACCTTCGCATTGGCTGAGTTAGCCACGGAAACCGTCGAACCCACAGGGTTGACCGGATTGATGGAAACGATGGAGTTGGTGAGAATCGTTTCTCTCAGTTCCGAACGAGCGACCATCTTCGCGAGCATGGACATGCCGATAGGGTGGACGATATCCTTCATCGTGTTCTCGTACTCAGCAAGGCTCTTCTCAGACTCAATGACGTAGGAGTAATTGTGATAAGTCTTGTCGTCCTGCATCTTCTTGTCCGAAGAGAGGAAGCCGTCCGTGTTGAGGTAGAAGCCGGTGAACTGAATCAGACCGGCAAAGAACTCTGCGATACCCTTAGCCTTGCCGTTGCCGTAGAACCATGGATTGTCTAGACCGGCTGAAACGACACTAGGCGGATAGTCTGCCGGTGCCGGAACTCGCGAAGCAGGATCCGGATCGACAAAGAACTTCACGCCACCCTCAGAGGTGAACTCTAGCGTCTTGTTGAAGGAAGAGTAGGATGCACCTGAGAAGTTGAAGAGGCGCAATAGCCGAGTCGAACGGTTGTAGGACTTGATGATGCCTTGGAAAGTTGCAGTCTCAAGAGTCGCACCCTGATAGACGCGCTCGCCTTCGGACAGGGATTCTGCTTCCAGAATTCCGTCGATGATCATGTCCATGACCTTGAACGAAACGAGAGGCGTGTTGATATAGTCGAATCCGCGATAGGTGAGTCGAACGTCACGGACGCGACCGATTGCACCCGTTTCGACACCGATGGTCACACCCTCTCCGAAGCCGTATGCCGTGAGTGCCGCGCCCGATCCGCCGCCAGTGATGGAAACGCTTCTCGTTCCCGTATAGCCTTCGCCGCGATTGGTGATCGTGGTAGTCATGATTGCGCCAGTCGCATTGACGTTGACGTAACCAGTGAAGCCATAGCCGCGACCGGTGACTACGATTGCCTGTCCGTTCGCATAGCCGGTTCCGGGGTTGTTGATGTAGATGTGCGCGACCTTACCGAAGACTCCAATCTCCTGCCGGTAGAGTGCGTTGTTCGCAGTTCCGTAGGCATAGTTTTCCGATAAGAAAGTATCGTAATAGGACTTAGTGGTAATCTGAGGCGTAGATCTGAATCCATAGCCACCGTTGATGATGTTGTAGAGCGCGACACCACCAGTCTCAATGGACTCGTAGGTGAGAGCTTGAATGATCTGCGAATCCGAGTTGGCTGGAATGCTCTGAGCCACCACGGACGCGACATTGAAGACGGAACCTGATTCGGTCGAGATAAGCTTGTCTGTGCCGACAAGGAAGCCCGAGGTCGTGAGAGGAACGGTGTTCGCTACGTTGTAGAGAATGATCTGCGCAGGACCGCCTGCCCAACCACTATTCGCGGTAAGAACCTGTGCGGTGAAGTTCGCAGTCTCGTAGGAAGCACCGTTCGCATAGACTCGTTCGTTGTTGTACCATGGGTCGCCGTCGTTGTTTACAGACAACACGATGTTGCGGTTGTTACCCGTCATCACCGCATAGTCACCGGCATTGATCAGGACGGATGCCATGTACTCAATCGGCAGCTTGTCTACCGAGACAGTCTCAATGAACTTGGCTTGTGAGTTGGTACCTGAATCGAACGTATTGATACCCACAACGCGAATGTCGGTCGAGGTGTTGGCTGCGGGATCGTCACCCGTACTGCGATAGACTACCGTTTCTGTGTTGGAGTAGACGCGATAGCCGTAGCCGGGGAAGATGACCTGTAGACCTTCGATGGATCCCACGGTGACGTTGCCAACCACTGCGACAGCATCTTTCGCTTCGGCAGTGTTAGCCAGACCACCAAAGACCACAATCGGGTCGCCCACGTTGTACGTAAGACCTCTGCGCTTCTGCTGTGGGTCTGTACGAATGTTGGAATCGACAAGAATGTTCGAAATCGCGCCGATGATCTTTTCGATGAATACCTGTTCCACGCCGTTTTCATCGACGTAAGGAATCTCAAGGTTCTCACCATTGGTGAATGTCTTCTGAACGTTCGACACGTACAGTTCAAGGATTTCTGTTCCGAAGGTACGGTCAATGGTGCGATTCGCGCTTTCGATGACGCAAGTAGCCTTAGAGATAGAACCGGTAGCCTTGTGACGTTCCAGAAGGTTCGCGTCGATGCCCTGATTGGCTTGCGATAGCGTCAACTGGAATGCCTTGGGCTGCTTCCACTTACCGTCCGAGGCAATGAGAATCTGCTGCTTAGGATAGTAGACTTCTACATCCTGCCCGAACAGAACCCGGAACAGCCACTTGACGGACTCTTCGGAACCCTTCTTGACGTAGAAGCTACGCGCACCCTTGAGGATCTTGATCAGATCAAGCTCAGAGCGTTCAGGAAAGTACGGTAGGAGTTCCTGCTTGAACAGGCGAATGAACGGATCCAACGTGGTATCAATGTCCCGATACTCACCAGACCGCATGATGTGATAGACAGTATTACCCTTGCTCTCGTCCTCAAGCCAACGGTAGTAGACTTCAAGGAACTGCTTGAACTTAGGATGGTCCGCACGAATGAAATCCGGCAACTGCCGGTTGATCAACGCGGATACTGTTTTCTCTGCTGTTGCCATTACTGCGATACCGCGCTAACTCTAATGTCGATTGCGGCTGGATCTGTGGTGTCCAGAGTCAGGATTGCGTTTCGGGTCGTGGAGAAGACGTTCGTATTTGGATTTGCCTTGAAGACTAGCGTGCCGAACGGGTCCGAAATGGAGGTTGGCATGAAGCTATCCAGAACCAGATAGCCATCGTCATAGTAGATCGTGCCTGCATTCTGGTTGATCACGCGCTTGATGTTGTTCGCATCGTAGTAGAAGATTCGTAGCGAACCCTTCTTACCCTGCAATACGCAACGGAGTTCTGCGCCAGAACCTTCGCCACCGACGACACGCGCCACCGCAGCCGAGTATCCTGAACCGGAGTTGGTTACGACTACGCTCTTGAGTTTGCCGTTGACGATGACGGCTTGCGCAACCGCACCCTGCCCGTCGCCTTCGATAGTGATCGTAGGGATGGAGGTATACTGGTCGCCGGTCGCAAGCACTTCGATTTCGTCAATGCCGGTGAAGGACTGAGGAACTTCTTCGATGAATGCGACACGTTCGATGTTGAACTCGTCCACATATCCGAACGATGGCTCGGAGTAGAGTCGATCCAGTGCCGTTCCCTTCTTGAGAGGCACGTAGAAGTCGATCTTATAGGACTTAGCCTGATTGAGCAATGGACGGAACCGCTTCTCAATGAGGACGCGAATGGAGTTGTTCTCAATGGAAGGATCCGCATCGTCCACCGCACGAATCAGCTTGCTCATCTTGAACGTGTTGTTGAACGTATTCAGATAGTCTTCGGAGAATCCTAGAACTGCGTTGTACACGGCTGTCTGAATGCCGCCTGCGGTCTTAGTGGTCTTGCGAGGGTCATAGACCACATCAACCACAAAGTTCATGTAGTTGTAGTCAGGTGCGACATACTCAGGCGTGACGGTCAGTACGGAGATAGGCGCAAGGACTTCATCCTTTAGCTGCTGAATCTCGGACTGAGTGACTTCGTAGTTGCCGCGAGGCTTGACCGAGAAGAAAATCTTGCCGTAGACAGGCGGAACGTTCTCTTCGCCGCCCCATACCGCAACCGAGTCGAAGTAAGGATAGTTCTTGTTGATTAGTGCTACGTAATCGTTCTTAGTTACGGCACGGTTCTGAGCAATGAAGCTCTTGGGTGCGGTGAACTTGATGTTCTCGGTGGTTTCCTCTAGCTTACCCGATGAAGACTCAGTGGAGAGAACGATGGTGACGGCTGCTCCCGGCATTGGATTGTCGGAGAGCTTGAAGGTGCGAATGCCATTGGCTGAGTCACCGGAAGTCACCACGTAGGAAACGATCACGATGTTGCCGTTCTCTAGGGCTGCACCTAGAATACCGTCACCGAAGCTGATCTGATAGCGACCGTTGCGATTCTCTTCTAGGTAATAGACTGGCGCATCTGAGACAACCGTGGTGGCATCCTGCGCGAGTTCGAAGGTTTCCAGTGAGAAGTTCGTTGCGCTCTTCTGGATCTGAACGGTCAGCGTGGACGTATCAATGCCCACATCTGGCAGAACGAACACTTGCTTCTCATTAGTCTGAGCGTCATAGGTGAAGACATAGGAGACAGGGTTGCCTTCCTTGATCTGTAGGTTTTCGAAGTTGAAGTAGCCTGCGTTGTTCTTAGAAGCGACTCGCTGCTCGACCGTGACGAACGTGTAGGACTTGGAATCCTTGGGTGCCGAGGTGAATTTGGTGAACTTAGGCAGGGTCATTGCGGAGTTGGAACCGCCCATGACTTCCTGAAACGCGACATTGATCGTTGCTTGGGATGCCACGCGAGAGCGAGGCGTGTAACCCAAAAGTTTTGCATGGCTAACCACCGACTGCCGCAGTTGTGCGGTGTCGATGAACATTTCGTTAGCCATCATGTTCATGTAGTAGCCCATGTAGTGCGTGTTGTAGGCTAGAACGTCCAACAGAATACTCAAGCCACTACCGTCGAAGTTGTAGTCGGTGAATTCCGGCTGCGTCTTGAGGTATTCCTTGAGGTTGGCTTTGATCGTGTCAAAGTCCAGTTCTGTGATCTTGGTTGGCGTGGTCATTGTCCGATCTTCCTACTTGCTCTCTTCTGGAACGTCTTGTGACCACCGACAGTGGCTTTCTTGACCGTCTGTTCTGGCTTTTTGGTCTTGGGTAGCATAGGCTTACCCTGATACATCAAGCCTTCTCTTAGTTGTTTGAACGTTTTCATTATCGAATTCTCTCTAGGAATAGGTCAATCGTAATAGGATTCGTTTGATTGACAATGAAGAAGGTTATGGTAACTGTGTATCCGTTGTTGTCATAGTCTGGTGTCACATTAACCTCGGTCAGACTGACTCTAGGCTCATACTTACCGATAACAGACTCGACCTCATTCTTGAGGGACGATGCGGTAATACTATCCAACGGCTCAAACAGATTTCTTTTGAGGTTGGAATAGATATTCGGCTGCATCAACCTCTCATACTTTCCAGAAAGCAGAAGGGTCACAATCGACTGAATAATGGCATCGTCACCCACCTTCTTAGCCACATCCCCGGTAATAGGGTGAGCCGTAAAGTTGAGGTCAATGTCGCTGAATTGTCGTTTGGTGACTGCCATCATTCCTCATCTGCTTCAATAGCTTGGATTGTCGCACTATTTAGCGTTGCTGACGGAATGGCATTGCCACTCTCGTCGGTGTATGCGACCGTCAGGTTGTAGGCAATGTCGAACGCTTCCGTCTTGCGCCGCGTTTCCACAAAGTTGTTCCAGTCGGCATCCATCTGAGCCTGAATCTCTCCCCAACGAGTGCGCAGGGTAGATGCCCATTGGAGCAATCCAGCCTGCTTCTGAGGCGTAGACTGAGACAAGAATCCACCGTTCGATATGGTGTTCAACATGTCGCGGAACTCTCGACCGAGATTAGCCACAAGGGACGGCATGAGCAAGGACGCAGAGCAAAGGGCAACGTAGTCCACGCCGTCGTCCAGATAGACTGCCATGAGTTCGTGGAGTTCGATGACCTTCTGTTGGCTCATTTCGGCATAGGTCTTGGATGCCTTCGCAATCTGTAGACGGGTGCCAGTGATCACGAAATTAGTGTTAGAAACGTTGGAAGTGGCAAAGACCTCCACGTTATTGTTCAAAAGGCGCGTGGTGTACGTGACAAACGGCTCCTGCGTATAGATGCCAGTCACTTCGCGGGTGAATGCGTGGTGATTGTCATGCAGAATGTAGATTTCCGTACCCTGATGCCCACGATCCGTGAGGTCAGCCGATGCCTGAATGAGATACTTTGCGCTACGGAACTTGCGAGCGTTGAACGAGAAGATCAGGGTTGGACCACCCGAGAAGTCATTCAGGGTGAGGAAGTCGTCCACCGAATCGTCGGTCGGCTCGGCATTCGGAGAGTCTTCATCCAACACCAGTCCGGATAGCCGGTCGGTGTGATCCTTGAAGTTGTCCAACTGAGCGACGGCGGCTGACAGACCATCGTTACCGCCGATGGAGTTCTGTAGCTCCTTCCACTGAGAGGATAGGGACGGATCGTTGTTCACACCCGACAACGCAGTATTCAGATTGGCGTAGTTGTTCTCGGTGTAGTAGAGCAGTAGTGCTTTAGTGTTGTCAATCAGTGATGCGAGCGGGTTGTACGAGAAGGTAGTCAGACCTGCTTGCAACCCATTGGCATTGGCTGCGGCTGTCAGAGCAAGCTGCGTCATCGCATCCGAGAGATACGGTACGGTTTCATTCTGTTGCGTTGCGAGAGGCTCTTCGACCTGATCCTCGGCTTCCTGATCTATCTCTTCGAACACAGGATCAATCTCGTCCTCTTCGGAAAGGACGATGGTATCCGTAGTAACATTTGCAACAAATGTAGCTACATTTGCTACGGTGACAGTCGGACTGTCTCCCATATCATCCCGTATGATCTGCACACTTTCGGTGCGTGGATACAACTGCTTTGCCGTGAGTGTGGTTACATCAAACTCGGTCTTGGCACGGTCTTCCTTCGGCAGCACGGAGTCATGAAGCTCGACGGACACACCCGCAGAGTTGCCTCTTGCGATAATCTCGACGTTGTTGTTCTGAATGACTCGTTGTAGGTCCGGTTCCAGATTGACGATTTCACCCGACAGCCCATTCATGGTGTCTTCGAACGGAATTACGTCAGCCTTAGTCAAACCACCCCGACGACCATTCATGATATCGAAGATGGCTTTCTGAGCGGCGATTGCTTGTTCGTAGATGGTCTTCATCATGATGGACTCTTCAAGCCGGTGTTAGATGGAGAGGCTGCGGAGCCGGTCGGCAGAATCTTGCCAATGCCATGCTTAGTCTTGACCTTGTTGGATACCTTGCCACCGAGAGTGACGGACGATCCTTGGACAGCCGTGGACTTGCCCTTGAGCGACAACTTGCCACCGCCGCCTACCTTGACGGCACCCTTGCCCTTTACGTCCACGGTGTTGCCTTCTGCCATGAACTTGCCACCGGCTTTGATGCGAACATCCTTGCCTGCGGAGATATTGACGTTCTTAGCCGCTTCGATATTGAGGCTTCCACCCGTCTTGAGGTTGCAGTCGCCAGTGACCGTGATGTTGCACACGCCGTCGATGGAAACGCTATCGTTGCCGACGACTACTGTGAACTTGTCTTTGACAATCTTCTCGACACGGTTGCCCTGCGCATCGAACTCAATGTAGCTTCCGTTCTTATGTGCTAGGTGAACGCGCTCTGCGCCTGTGGTATCATCCAGTTCAAATGAGTGACCTGACTCAGACTCAATCGCGAAGTTGAATGGATACTGCGGAGCAAAGGTAGGCTCTGGTTCGTTCCATGTGGAACCACCGACTACTTTCACTCCCTGCTTGAGATTGCGCGAGCGAGTCTCATGAATCGTACCGTCCTTGCGACCACGGCTCAGACGGTTCATCGTAGACTCATTCAGCCGCTTTGGATACACGCCTGCGGGATCAGAGAAGCCTAGCCCGGTATCCGGCTTGAGCTTAGGCTTGCCGGTGAGTACGCCGAGAATGACCGGGTGTTGCGCGGAGTTGGCATCCGCAAAGAAACCCACAACCCAATCACCCTCTTTCGGAGTGTAAGAGGCTGGCACAGAAACCGGATGCACAGGATGCGCCCAAGGCAATGCATCTGTGGGGATCAAACTCTTATCATCCGTGTGCCAGCCAAAGCAGCGCACGCGCACGCGACCCAACTGTTCCGGATCGTTGCGGTCTTCGACCACACCCATCCACCAGATGAATCCTTCCTTGCCTAGAAAGTAGCGCATGTCGTTCATGTGTTCATCTTCGCAATTTTGTCAGGTAGAGTCTTATCATAGGCGGGAACGGATTCCGGTAGGGAATCCCTAGCCACCATCATGAGGGAACTGTACTTATGGTTGACTAGATCAAATTTGTGATTGGTTGCGGCAACCATGAATTTACCACCCTTGTTCTTATCCCACATGTCACCTTCAGCCGGTGTCACGGTGTATGGAATACGTAGGTTGACCATGGTTCCGACATTCAATCCCATGTTACCGGGAACAGTTACTTCATAAACGGAACTGTTGAGAAGAGCAAGACTCATGATACGCTTGATCCAATTTTCAATACCGTCTGCTTGTAGATAGGTGAGCGCATGAGTGCTGTATTTCTTGAATAGCTCTCCACCATCGCTCATTGGAGCATTTGGGTAGAGCTTTTTGATCTGGTTAGGATTGTACGTGTTCTTCGTCATCGACTGATTGATAGGATCCACACCCAACAACGACATAGCATATCCACCAGAACTAACTGTGGATAGAATGTCAAAGTCCCGCACGGCTTGATATTCATCAATGGCAAACTTGTCCATGTCCAACTGCTTCATACCGCGCTTATTTTCCAAGCTGAACGGAACCTTGATAAGAGTTGGTGAGCGGTAGATGCTCTGAATAGAACGGAAGTGGAATCCGTAGAAATTCTCATAGAACATGTAGCACGTATCCGACTCGGTGTATGCTCTGGAAGCCAACCAATTCAGTGCTTCAATTGGTCGCCAATTCGGAATGATCAGTGAGATTGGCTCAGAGGTGGGATCAATAAACGTCCTCTTGGCTGGAATTTTCAGATAGTTGACCATGATATCGCGAGCAATCTCGGATATGGTCGTGTTCTGATATGCCTTATTGATCTTGATCGTATGAGAGTTGAACAACTCGTCTGACATGAAGTAGATCACGTAATGCTGTGTTGAATCTGCCGGTGAACGGTTTCCGATCTTGTAGATGCGGAATGCTTTCTTGATGAAGATGTTCTGTTCCGGAACTTCTAGGTGCAAATAAAGGTATTCGCCGCCATGCGCTCCGGTCTTTGCGATCATGTCGCGACCGTCTGTTACGAGTATTTCACCACTCATAATGCCTAGGTACATGTCCTGCCGAAGTTGAATTTCGGAAACCATGCCACCGATTTCATAAGCGTCGGCATTGGCTGCAACGAGAGCAACAGAATGCACGCGAAAATCGCGTGTATCTACATGTGCGTCTGTAGGTAGCGGTTTAGCAGTGACGACAATTTCTTCTAGTTCAGTTTCCATCGCGCATCAACTTCCTCAATTCACTCTCAACATTACCCACGAATGCGGCATCCAGTAGCTTGATAGAACGACGCTTCTCGTTCTCTAGTAGCTCATAATCGTAGTTAGAGACAGCATGATACACATACTTTGTCGTGACCGTGATGCCAGATCCGAAGCTTTCTGTGAAAGAGTCGCCGTCGATATCGGTGCCTAGGGTTGGGAGATTTGGGCGAGTCTCTGCCATTCCGGAGTCATCATTCTGTTGCTGTTCACTGATGGTGAAAATCTCTTCACTGAGAGACTGCACTACCCCGTTGTATAGAACCGTGCGAGTTACCTTAGTCTCATAGTGATGTACCGTGATCTGAGACTGTGCAATGGTTTGTCCATACTTGGATTCAATGAAGTTGTGGAGTTGTTCTGTGACCAATGGGAACTCATAGAACGCATTGTTGATCTGGTTGAACAGAAGAACGATCCATGCGCGGTTCACATCCCCGTAAAGCTTGTCGGCAATGATTTCAGCCGTTTCCCCATCCTTGACTTGATAATCGTAGAAAAGGGATATGTTTCCGACAACCTCCTGCAAGAAAGCAGAGCGTGTCAAGATATTAGTGAGGATGACTGCCGTATTCTCTCCCACGGCATCCGTGAGTGAGGGGTAGACTACCCGAGGGATCTGTTGAAAGTAACTCATCTTAGTAACCCTTTCTACGGAGCGTCTTGTGCATCATTTCCAGTTCTGCGAATACCATGACCATCTTGACTTGAATTGGCGAACCGTCCGCGTGCGTAGACCACTGATCCAATCCTCCGGTGTAATCAACGTCAAAGGACTTCAACACACAGGTCGAAATCTGAGGCAACCATCTGGAACGTGCGCCGTTGAAGTTGAACGTAATGTCGAAGTAGGAAGGTGGAACGATGTAGCGACCCTGACCCGAGACATATGCCGGGGATGCATGGTACTTGAACTTCTTGATGATCATGCGAATCGTTTCGGCTTCCTTCTGCGAACGAGGGGTCATGGTGAATTCGAATTGGAACTCACGCAGATCCGTGCCAGAGTATAGCATTTCGAACTGAGGATTGAGCGCATATCCCAAGGCATTCAATCCGGCATCCGTCATGATACCGGCATCCATTCCTGCCATAGAAGACATTTTGCCGATGATTTCCATGCCTTCTGGACCCTTGATCATGTCCATGGCTTTACCCCAAGGGATCTTGCCGCCACTATCACGATAGGCATCCAGAAGACCACTTCCGGCTTCCAGAACAAATCCTGCCGTACCCATAGCCGAGGTCATGGACTGTTGTGCGTACTGGTTGGATATACGATCCATCCACCCACCGGCAGGCATGTACATCGCGATCAGGTCAGATGGGGTAGCGCGGCGCGTCCAGTCGGATGCTCGGTCGTTGTACATCTGATTCTGATTGACCTTCATCTGTGGTTCAGTTGGATCCACCATGCGTCTTGCGGTGACATTGATTTCTTCCAATCCGCTAGAATCAGTGAATGATTCACCCAATCCACCGGGTAATTTCTTGGCTACGCTCTTACCCAAATCCAAAGCACTTCCGAAGACTCCACCTACGGTTGCTCCACTGTTGCCGATGCCTAGGTCTGCAATCGAAATCTGGTCGGGAATCCATGTCTGAAATTCGACGGTGTGTGGGTACCTCTGACTGTTACCTACATCAAGAGGGTAACGCCAAATGGTATTGGTATTGGGACCACTATCCAATGGTGAGAGCGGACCATAGGTTTCCTTGATAACATCACCAACCTGTCCTACGGTCTTTTTTACGTTGTCGATAAAGCTCATTCTAGTTCTCGTTAGTTGGTTGATTATTTAGGCGTACACTGGATGTTGTGCATCTTGACCGATTGTGCGAACCAGAGACTTGTCTTGAGCCAGAACATCAGCCTTTGGAGCAGGACGCTTACCCACGGTGTTATTGTTGACGTTGTTCACGGTTGGTGCGTTAACCACAGTCACACCCTGATCACCCTTACCACCGGACTGATGTTGTCTGGCTTCCTTGTCGAAGCTATCGCCGGGAATGGTGGTAGCAGGACTTAGGTTCTGAGCCATCAAGACCTCTTCATCCGGAACACTCTTGAGGTTCTTGGCTAGAGCCTCGGAGTATTTGGTTCCTTTCGTATGGAATCCATCCTCACCAACCTCACCTGTGTTGAGCCAATTCTTCGCTCCACCATGTCCCTGATTGTGAGCATATCCCAAGGTTTCAATCTGCTGATTCTTTGTCATAGAGCGATATTTTGGATTGTTCTGCATGTAGCCGTGATTGGCTTGTGTATAAGCCGCGAACATTCTCTCCTGTAGTTCAGGATTGTTGCGGAACGCCTCCCGCGCTTCTGGCGTATGACCGGGATCTGGAATGCCTAACACTCTAGCCGCGTCCGTCTTTGCATCCTTACCCATTTGATACTTACCATCGTAATGATCATTCGAACCGCCGACAGCCTTGTAATCACCACCCGATTCAATGGAGCCAATGGTATTGCGGTACACTTCCCACTGTTTCTTGGACATGCCTGCGGGAATCGGAACGTTGGTCGTAAGTGCGCCGGTTCCACCTTCAGCCGGTGCAGAAGGTGCGCCAGACTCACCGATGGGGAATGAGCCGTGACCATATTCCTCGTACTGACCATCTTCTGCCGCAAGCTGGTCAAGGAATCCGGCAACGTTGCCGTCTTTCTCTTCGTAGTATCGCGTGACGTACTTTCGTTCTTCTTCGGACAGATTTGGACTGGTCAATAGACGCTGCTTCTGATAAGAGACATATTCAGGTCCGCGAGCCGCCGCCTGCTTGTCTCCCAATTCCAAAGCCTTCTTGTACTGCATGTACTTCTGGTCTTCGCTGTATGGGTGGTCCGGAAACTGTGCCTGATCCTTTGCAATTTTCTTGCTTACATCACCCACAAGACCGTCAATTGCCTTGTTTGCTGCTGCCTTCATACCCATATCAAAGAACATGCCTAGACCGGTGACGACTGCTCCTGCCATCATTGCTGCCATACCGACAGGGTTCATCAGATACTTGAGCAGCCTGACGGAGTGGAAGATTCCGCGCACAAGACCATACAGACCCTTGCCGATAAGCCTGCCGAACTGCATTGCCCATCTGCCGATCTTCATGACCTCACCGAAGATGTTCTTGATTGTGTTGAGGAACGGTGTCAGAAGCGCGGTAATTGATGTTAGTACCGATCCTATGGCACTGGTGATTGCTTCGAACAGACCACCTCTCTTTTCAAACATACCCTCAATCTTGTCGAGGCGTTCGTCAAGATGGACGCGCAGTGCTTCTACAGAATCCTCTTTGCCGTAGGTTTCCAACTCTTCTTTGAATGCATACTTCTTTTTGAGTTCTACCTTAGCGTCATCCTTTTGCTTGATCTTGAGAACGAGTTTAGCCGTTTCAAGGGCAACTCTCATTTCAGCCGAGTTCTTGAAATTCTTTCCGGTGGCTCCGCGCAGTTCTCCGGTACGATCATCAATCTTGTTGTACTGTCTTCCGGAAGGGGCGAGTGGATTGTACATCCCCGCTTCATTACTACCGGCATCCTTGGTTCCCTTCTGCCCCTTCGCATTGAAGAACTTCGGCATGAGTAGGGTCTTGATATCGGTGATATCGTCAGCGATATCCATTACCCGAATCTGAATCTCGTTTAGCTGAGTCTTGATGCTCGACATTGCGGTGGAGGATGACCCACTGCTAGCACCGGATCTTGTCTGTGCTGGAAGCTTGATTGGCTTTAGCTTTTTCTTGGGTGAACTGGTGAACCACCGGTCCATGAAGTCAGCCGACTTGCGCATACCGAACAGACGCATCATTCTTGCTGTCTTACGAGAATTGATACCCTTCGTGGTTTCCATCCTGTTGCGCAACGCAGCCTTGACACCCGCCGTCGCACGCTTGGCAGGGTTCCACCCCGCAGCCTGCATTGCCTTGGTAACGTTGGTGAAATACTGTTCATCCTGCGCGTTGACTTCCAACATACGCATGGCATTCATCAAAGTGCTCTGCTCTTCGGCAGGCAGATTTTGAATCAGTAATAGGACTTGGTTTGCATTGGTTGTCATTAGCGTCTTCTAGTCTGCTGTTCCAGTTTGATTCGTTCGTTCTCTTCCTTCAAGTAAACCATAGTCATCATCGTGAAAACCTGTCGTTCCCACGCAACCATATTCATAATCGCATCATAATCCCACTTATGATGCTGCACCATTGCCCAAATAGTGCGCAGAAAATTCTCAAGGCTATCATGTCCAAAGGTCAAATAAAAAAATCGAGTAGGTTCTCCGTATGCAGTTTGTGGACAAATCCACACTTCTTACAGGTAACAGTGTCTTCAAGAATGACCTTGGGAGAAGACTCAAAGAACTCCCGAATTTGCATCAGGTGTTCCGGCTTGAGGTTCAACAGGAATTCGGATACATCTTCCTTACTGGTGTCGTCTGGCTTGTACACAGACACATCATCGAAGATGTACTCAATGTTCGCAAGCAGGGTTGCCACGAACGTAGTGAATTCGTCGCCCTCAAAGTCTAGATTCACCAGAGACTTGAGGGTTGGATACTTGAGCTTGATGCCGATCTTGTCTGTAATCATGATCTTTGGATCATGACCTTCCAGACTCTCGTATTGAACCTTTTCCAGATCCAACACATAATCCGTATTAGTGTCACATGGCTTACCTTCTTCAACCTCATTCTTGCAGTTGAAGACCAGTTTGACGGACTCACCTACGCTCTTGGCGCGAAGCTTGAGGAAGATCATTTCAACGTCGAACATTGGAATCGTTTCCACATCGAACTCTTCCAATGCGCAGTTCTGAATGATCTGCTTGATTGCGAGCTTGATGGATTCTGGATCCTTCGATTCCTTTGCCATGAGGAGAACTTTCTCTTCCTTGACAAGAAATGGGCGGAACTTCAGCTTGCGGTCAAAGCTCTTGACATAGAATTCATAAACCGAGTATTCAATCTTTGGCAATGCCATATTTTTCACCTTATATTACAATGGACCGAATGCAGGATCCGGCGCGATAACTACCCCTGTGCGAGCAGTAAATTGATCATAGATTGTTCTGGCGACATTAGATTCGCGACCCCAATTCGTGTATTTGAAAGTGACGTTAACACGATTGATGCTATCATCACCCCAACTGAGAGGTGTGGGAGCAATAGAGACTGGATAGGCTTCTTCAAATGTGTAACGAGCAGATGGGATCCCTGTATCGTGAAACTGAATAACCTGAATGGTAGAAATGTACTCGTTGCGGTAGGTTGCCGAGCCTGCTGCGCGGCGGGTGCCACTAGCATTGACCAATTGCTCAGTGAAGTTGCCCACAAACGAATCAATCGCAGAACGCTTTGTACCCTTTGGTACAATGAACTCCATCCAGTCCTCAAAGAACTTGCGCTCCCATAGGTCGCCTGCGCTGATGAACGTCAGTTCCAGTGGAGGATAGTCTCCGGATTGGGCTGCGATACTCCACGGCGCACCATAGATTTTCTGGTCTACCGTGTTGAGGCTGTAGCCGGGAAGAGAAGCCTGTTCGCACTGGAATGCCAAGCCTGCCGTATTGAGTGGTTTCATTGCGAAGCGGGTGGCTGCGGTCTGTCCGATCAGACCACCCAATAGACCGCCTGCGATCAACCCCGATGGCTGAAAGATTAGAACTCCAAACTTTGCCGCCTTGGAAAAGTCGAAGTGGAGGGCGTGATGGGCGAGGAATGCATCTGGAAACATGGGCGTACCTTAGTTGTGGTGGAACCGTTCGAATGGGAGCAGGCAAGCTAGTTCCCACTGATCCGGCTCGACGTAGATCATGGGCGACTCCATGTATTCCAACAGGTATCGCTTGATGCAAGGTCGCATGATATCGTACTTCTTGATACCATTGAGAACACTGTAAGACAACTTAAAGCGAGTCGAATCGTTGTATTTAGTGTTAGTGATGAAATCGTGCAGGAGTTCCAACAGGGCGAGCCGGTTGAAGGGGTCCAAATAGTGCAAATTCAATCCGAGGAATCCATCAGGGTAAATTTCCATAGGCAAAACAAGGGGAAACTGATCCCATACTGGTAATGTGTCTTCATATTTGGGAATATAGTGATAGCAGTACATCCGTCCGATCAAAGCGTGTGCTGTCGCTTTTCGGGGATCATTAAGAATATTAGACCGATTAGTGGGAATCTTGACGCGATTGATGACCGCTCCATACCACTGACGCGCCGCTACCGTCCGAGGAGCGATTCCGGCTGTCTTCATCTGCTGACGCAGGCGTTCCCATACTGATGCTGCCATTACTTAATCCCCAAGTCCTTCTCGGTGATGACTTTGAACTTCCATCCCCTATCTAGGCAGTATTCCGTGGCTGCTTTCCACTTGGCTTCATTCACCCCGAACGTCATGACTTCCCGTAGATAGCGGCGGGTGCGCTTGGCTCCCGGTTTGGGCTGTACGGATTGGGCGTGCGGCTTCACTTCCATGATAGTCGCGCCCGTCTTAGTTCTTACGAAGAAGTCGGGGAAGTACCTATGAACCCGATTGTCCAGAGGCGACACGTAGGGAATCACAATCTCTTCCGAAGACCATTCTAGGACTTCCGGAGTGGTGTCACAATAGACCATGACTCGACGCTCCCACAGGCTGCGGTAGATGATGCCTGTCGGATTGCCGAGGTACTTCTGCGGGTTCTGCGGTGTAAAGCGTCCAGAGTATGCCATGCACTTATTTAGGACGCAAATAAAAAGGGGAGGCATCCCTGCCTCCCCTGCCATGTTCCCGCTTTCGCAGGTTAGGACTTACTCTTGCGCGAGCTTGTTGAAGTAATCCATGTCGTCATCGACACTGACCGCTTCGGCTGTTGCGCGTGGAGCGCGAGCCTCTGCTGCCTTCGGCTCCTGCCACGGTGCAGAGTCGTCTTCGATCTTGGCTGCGCGAGCCGCGACCGCACCACCGGCACCCAAGGCACGATTGAGCTTCTCGCTCAGTTCATCGTAGGTCTTGAATTCCTTCGGAGCAACGAACTGCTTGAGGGAGTGTGCGCTCTTCCAGAGTGCTTCGATCTTCTTGTCCTCTTCGTAGACCGGAGCCGCGTCAGCGAATTCGGACTTATCGTAGTTACGATAGCCTTCCACGTTGCGGATCTTGATCTTGAGGTCAGCACCCTTCCAGAAGTCGAACGGATTCACTGCCGTTTCGTCTTCGAACTGAGGAGTCAGCTTTTCCTGAATCTTGTCGAAGATCTTCTTACCGTACTTCCAGAGGAAGACCTTACCTTCGTTTTCCGGACGATTCTTGTCAGCTACGACAAGGATGTTCGAAATGTAGGTGAGCCGACGCTTCTGCTTACGGACGATATCCTTGTTGGATTCGATACCGGAGTTCCAGAGTTTGTTATTGTGTTCGCAAGCAGGACACTTGCCACCCACAGTCGTTGGGCAGTTTTCGATGTACCAACCCGCTCCACCTTGGAAGCCATGGTTGAACACCTGTACCCACGGAAGACCATCTTCGCCGTCCACTGCGGGAGCGTCGAGCAAGCGAACGATTGCGTAACCGTTTCCTGCCTTGTCTACTTCGGGTTGCCAGAACCGCTCGTCATCCTTGGCGAAAGAACCCTTGTTCTTGTCTTCGATTGCCTTGGTGAGTTTTTCGGTGAGTCCAGAGGACTTTTTGAGAGATTTGAAATCTAATGCCATTTGCGTATTTCCTTATAGGAGTATTGATGTATTAAGCTTATCCACAGTATTCATAATATATGGTATTTAGTATACCACGATTTTCAACATGTAGTCAAGTGCTTTTGGACGATCTTTTTGAACTTGGGTACGTCCAGTCCCAAGAAAGGTTCATACTTGCGTATGAGCTTAGAAGTCTTCTCGTAGATGAAATCCGAATTATACTTCGCATCCCACAAGTCGAGTACGCCGGTCATGCCGTGCAGGATGACCATGGTTTCGAACTCAATGTCACCCTGATTCATCATCGTCCAGATTAGAGGATACGATCCGTCTGCCGGTGGCTTGAACATCGCGCCGATTCCCATGTCGCGCTTGTCCATTTCCTCAATGATCTTAGTCATGTCCTGATCGAACGTGTAAGAGAGCGAGTCTATTTTCTTGCGCCATGCAAGATACGTTTCCTTCGCTTCCGGTTCAAGGAAATCCTGCGTCCACGCCTTCTGCTTCATGAGGAAGTTGGAAACAAAGAATCCCACCACTTCCTCGTCGCGTAGATTGCGAGCGAGCCGGTGGAACATATACTTGTCCTTGCGCTTCTCAAAGCCTGCGGGTTTCGTTGCTACCTTACCATTGTACTTGAAGAAGCAATAGGTGTCGGTGGTGAAGTGCAGCTTGATAGCCTGATAGGTGCAGAATACTTCGTAGCCGTTCATTACTTTCGCGCTTCGAATGCCGCCAATTGGTCGTCTGGATTACAGTCGCAATTCATGAGGTCTGGTGCGCCACAACAAGGGCAGCGTCCACGCGGCATGGTGAATGTGACTCTCGGCGGCGCATCGCCTGATAGCTCGTCCATGATCTTACTCATGAGTTTGCCGTCTGCTCCCTGACCGGGAATGACACCCAACATGTTAAACAGGCTGAGTGTCTCTTTCAATAGTTCTGTCTTGTTGTCGCTCATTTCTTCAATGCCTTCTTCATGTAGTATTCAGCACTCTCTAGCGCGAGGTAGGCTTCGTGTTGACTCTCCATGGCTTCATCCTCCGGTGGGATGTTCACATGGTCCGCAAAGTCTTCGGGGTTCTGTGCGCAATAGACTGCGTTACACGCATCGCGGAATCGTTTGGATGCGTCAAGCAAATCCTTCGCAGCGAGTCTGATCTTATCGCCCATGGTATTGCCACAGATACGCATTACAAAGGGAATGAACTGCGCCCTCTGTCATACCCGTATCATGATCGTGTTGTAGGTGGACAGGATGATCCATGAAACCGGGGGGGAACATTCCCCAATTGATAGGCTTCATTGAAACGTCAGCCCTAGGTGGTCTGTCGAGCTTCTCGCTACAGTACCAACACTTCTCGTCCTGTATTCTGACGTACTCTTCACGCACAAGTCTGCGCTGCTTGCCGTTCAGCTTGGTGTAATCCTTCGGAAGCTTCATAGCGGCAGCTTGCCACTCTTCTCAATGTAGTTGAGTTCTGCGAATGCATCCTCTAATTGCTCTTTGAGGATATCGTTCACTAGAGTTGCCGCGACCTCCATTTCCAGACCAATCTCTTCGCAATATGTTACCATTGCGTCGAGGCAGTCCGTATTCAGATCTTGCATTCGCAGCATGATCTTCTCGGAGAACTCGTTCTTTTCTTCTCTAGTTGGCATTATACACTCGCAGTGAACTCATGGTCTTAGTATAGCATCAATTGGACGCTAAGTAAATCCCATTCTGCTTGACCTTCTCACGGTAGAAGATATGCGCCCCGATCTTTTCGATCTTGACCATCTTCTTAGCCCACTTAGGGCGAACGTAGTCGGCGTGATAGAACAGTGCTTCGTCTAATTCAGGTATGTGATATCCGTCGAGGATAAACTTAGCAGCGATTTCCTGCGCATGTTCCCACTCTTCCGGATGGCGCGGAGTCTTGTTCTTGACGCTCATACAAGTCCATGAGAACTGGCAGATGGTCTTCATGCGCCCGTCTTTCTTCACCTTGTCGCGTTCGTAGACTACACCGCAGATATCAGCCGGAAAGCGCACATCCTCGGTGCGATTGAGAGTGACCTGTGCGACGGCTTTCTTACCGCGCAGTGGTTCGCCAGTGGCTTCCCAATAGATATTCTTCGCGAGGCACTGAATAGCCTTGCGGTCTTCGGCAGTGGCTACGCGCACAAAATCGGGAAGTTCCAGACTGATGTTAGCGAGCATACGCTCAATGTCGTACTGGTGTTCAATCACATAGAGTTCCAGACTGGCTCTGAATGAGAGTTCTTCCAGTGCTTCCGTTGCGTCGGGGAGTTGGGAGAGTTGCTGTGTCGAGGTCGGAATTGACGCACAGCCCACAAGTATCATAGCAAGTATCATCATCGTTAGTCGGCGCATGTTATTTTCCTCCATGTGTTGCGACTTTCATCATGTAAAGACGGGGAGAGGTTGCCCTCTCCCCTTCTGGTGGTTTTGGTAACAAGGCATTTCCTGCCCCGGAGGGTCACGCCGCTAGGCGCACTTCCTCGTATACATCTGCGTTTGCATTTGTAGTGTTTGCGCTGATTAAGTCAGTCGCCTCTCTAGTGGTCCGTTCCGCTATCTTACCCTGTCGAAACCTTGACTGCCCCATTACGAAAGACTCTCAGAGTGTTGTTCCCTTGTATCGCAGTAAGAACTCAACTTCTGCGCATCTCGGGTGAGAGTCTTTCGTGGTGGAGCAGGCGGGAGTCGAACCCGCGTCCAGAATACCTTCACTTCACATCATACCACTATAACCGATTACTCCGCTAGCTTGGCTTTCACTGCCGCAATCAGAGTCTTAACCCATGCAGGCTGCGGGAAGTGCCATCCCACCAATGCGCCTGCGACAAATCCTAGTAATAGTTCCATCTTAGAACCTCCATCCTACGGTGAGTAAATCTCTGCCATAATTCGGGCGACATGACCCTGCGGTAGAGAAGTGGTGAGCCTGTACGTGAATCCGTTCCGTGAACCGATAACGCGCAAGCAACGAGAATGTGAACTGGCAATTGTAGTCTGATTCTACGTTGAAGTAGGCAAACCCGATTCCCATTTCCGCATTCTTGTATCCGTCAACCAACATGCCGTGAACGACAAACTGATTGCTCTGATCCTCTTCCTTGAACTCAGATTCACCGATAAGCTTGAATCCTAATTCGTAGTCAGTCTTCTTCGGACCTTCTTCCTTCCACGCGACATTGATTCCGATGACCGGAGCATATCCGCGCACGATGGTTGAACCGCCGTCGAAGTAGATTTCTTCACTTCGCGCTTCCCGACTTAATAGAAACAGGAAGAGACTGATGAAGATGACGATGGCAATGACCGCTTGCCAAGGGTTCTTGAAGAGGCTCATGACTTCACCGTGAATACGTTGGCTAGACCGGTAACGAGTGTGTCACCGACGTTGCCTGCGAGGTACAGACCGACGATCCATTGCGTGAACAGAATCCACTGGTCCGTCGTCATCATGGGAACCTCGGTGAAGAACCCTGTCGCATACGCAATCGTGCCTGCGATCCATGCCGCCACAGAGAACCGAAACTTGCGGCTCATGTAGCGAGTGTCTTCTGATACTGTCGTTTCCATGTTATCCCCTGTAGAAGTTGAGTGCTGTTAGGTCTTCAACTTCGTTCTGATTGAATTGGTGGAAATCGTCCTTTGTCCGACGCAATCCACAGTCAGCCCTGCCGCGATTCATCTTTCGTTCAAACTCTTTCTCTGTCTTAGTGTAGTAATGATTGATCTGAATCACATCATTGCTACCGTCAAAATTATTCTGTCCTGCTCCGATATTACCATTCGGGTCTATCCAGTAGCCGAACGTGTTGTGCGTTGTCAACATCATTCGGTCGCCATTCAGCCGCACGATGCTCTTGATGTGCCTTTCGGGAATCGCGCCGCGCCGTGTGAATCGTTCCACTACGGAACCCTCACTGGCTGCGCCATTGTCACCGAACATCATCCAGTTCACCGCAATCGCATCCACGCCTTCGGGGAGATTGCCATAGGCTCGCAGGAATCCCTGAATGTACGAGTGGTTCTTCAATACGATGAACTCGTCAACGTCAATGAAGATTGCCCACTTGTAATCATTCGCACGCCGAAACAGGAAGTCGTTGTACGCATAGACCTGACGGTGTTTGCCGTCAAACGGAATCGTGTGTACTCGTTCCTGCCAGATGCCAGACCGCCAATCATTTTCATAGATGAAGATATCGTCTACACCCAACTTGAAGTGATAGTCAATCCACTCCTGAATGTAGTCATCTTCATCCTTCGCAATACAGACCAATGCGACTCTGCCCACTTCGGCTAGTTTCCTAGGATACTCGCGCCGCTGAATTTCTTCTCGCAGTTCCATTCTATAATTCGCCCAAGCTTTCTGCGGACCCGCAGAGTCGTCAACAATCATTAGTGCTGCTGAGTGTTGCTATCGCTGCCGCCGACTCCACCGCCGCCAGTGCCGGTTGAAGGCTTCTTAGGCGCAGTGACTTTCTTGTAGATGAAGTATCCAAATGCAAGAACTACCAATACTGCTAATGCTGTGCTTACGTATTCCATGTTACTATTCCTCGTCGTCATCATCGTCGTTGGAGAGAAAGGTGGCAATCATCACCACACCTATGAGTAGAATCATTGTCTGCGTCAGAAGTGTCATGCTGCTAGCCCCTGCTCGTATTTATCTCTCCACGAAACTATCTCTTTCAGGTGAGGACCGAATTTCTCGCGGGGAAGCCGGAAGGTCTGTGCAAATGTCTCATTGTCCACGCCAATCAGGATTACACCCTGTTCAATGCGCAGACCGGTCATTTCCTCAAACATGAACGCATATGCCGAAAGCTGCATGAAGTAGCCTTGAACGTATTCGGTTTTCTTGAGTCTAAGAGCGGTCTTGAAGTCCACGATACTCAAGAGATTGTCATATTTTGCTATACAATCGGTGGTTCCCGCTAATCGTAGTTTGTGCGAGAACATGGGTTGTTCTAATCCGTGAACCTCTGTCAGCCGACGCTCTAGCTCAGTCTTCATATTGAGATAGACAGCCTTAGCGTGCGGCATCATCTGTTTGACGATTTCACCGGTCGAGTAATTGTTGAGGAGTGCTTCTAATGCTAAGTGAACGATATCTCCACGCTCTGAGGCATTCTCGGATATCTTCTTAGCCTTGGCATGACCGATACGTGCCTTCCACCGGTCGATAGCATCTTTGTTGTGTGGAGCAATGACAGTCGTTACAGACGGATATCGTTTCCCATCCGGAGTGCAATACACTCGTTGACCATCTTCGGTTTCTTCCTTCAAGAGAGTAGGAAACTCATGCTTTACGTGTAGAAATGTCACAATGATCCTATATCTCTAAAAGTTACCATTCAAAGTCCACACAGACATTATACCAGTCTTTTAGAGTCCTGTCAAGTCTAATTCGAAATAAGTTCGCTATAGTAGCCCGATAATGTATCATAAAAAGCACCTTAAGCCGGTTAAGGTATCATTTAAGGTACATTAACCGGCGTTGGTACTTGCAGAGTCAAAAGTTACTTGTCAAGTAATCCCTAACTCTAATTTGGATAAGATGTAGGCTTTCACCAGACCGGAGCGCACGATATCCTCTGGACCGAATTCCACCCGTTCGAAGTATTTGGTGTCATCCAGAATCCGCAGGAACGTGTGGAGTCCTTCCCGGTCAGAACGCTTTTGGAGGTCGCTCTGCCGATAGTCGCCACAGAACACGATGCGAGTGTTGTCGCCCACGCGAGTAATCACGGTGTCGAGTTCCTGTAGCGTCATGTTCTCACACTCGTCCACGATCACGATTGCGTCCTTGAAGGTCAAGCCACGCAGGAAGGATGTGGTGGTGAAGTGAACCATTCTCTTCATCTTGAGAATGTCGTAACCGTCGCCGCGTCCGAACAGGTCGTCACAGATTTCGCGGTATGGCTCTTCATAGACTTTCGATTTCTCGTCCACCTTTCCCGGTAGGAATCCCATGTCTCGCGAGGGAACAGTGGAACGGACGATGATGATCTGATTGTACTTGCTGTCGTTGCGTAGAATCTCCTTGAGGGCTAGATAGAGGGCGAGATAGGTCTTACCGGTGCCTGCGACTCCATGGAGCAACAGGTGTTGGTCAGCATACCATGCTTCGAATGCCGTCTGTTGGGCATAGTTCAACGGCTTGATGGTTCGAAGTGAGAAGTGTTCCGGACGCTTCTGCTTTTTGCTTGATGACATGGGATTCCCTTTTGGCTTACGGAAATGAAAAAGGCAGGCACCCTCTCGGATGCCTGCCTTGGCTGATTCACCTTCTACAATGTCGAATTTCTTACTTGACTTTACGCGCACGTTCTTGGCGTTGCTTTTCTTGCATTTTGGCATGTTTCTCAACTACCGCCTCTGCTCTGAGTCTCTTGATGGTCTTGTTCTTTGCGAAATCTGAGTTCAATGGGCTGTCTAGATTCTGTTGTCCGATCTTGGCTAATACTTCGCCCCATGCGGGATCACGTTTTGCTGCTAGTTCTGATACGGTCTTGTCGCCTCTGCCACGGAATGCAATACCCACTCCGTCCATGATGCGCTCTAGATGCGGGTTGTCGATCTTGAATTGGTCGTATTCCTTGATAGACATTTCATATTCTTTCTTCTTGCCTGTTTTCTTATTGCGGAAGGTGTAGGTTGCCATGGTGTAGTCTCACTTGTGATGCTTAATTCGCCCGTCTGGTTGAACGTGGTATGCTTTGAACTTTACGTCGGGATGCTCTTTGGATAACTCTTTGAAGTGATTCAGGTTTTCTTCGGAATCGTCGTATAGGCTTACGTGTTTGTAGTTACCTGTATTTAGGTGTTTTCGTATGACTTCGTTCTTGGCGTGTCCAACGGAGATTCCTTTCTCCCTAGCAATGTTACCCGCACGATGTACGTGAATATCATCAATCTCAACACCATGCTTGCGAAAGGTTCCCAAAAACGTTTCTCGGTCATCGAAGTCCTGCCTTGCGGTATTGAGAATGACTCGTCCGTTCCCCTTCGCTTTCACGGAGGCATGAACGCCTTTCAGCTTGTCCATCATCCGATGAACAGGCTTGGATTCGGTGTCGAATTTGTGGGCTGAGTGGAATTCGTGGTAGTCATACGAGTGTCCCGGTGGGAGCGTATGGCTGTTATACTCAGCCGAAGAGAGGGTCTTGACCGTCTTGCCACCTTTCTTTACGTGGACTTTTGCGGTCGTATGGAACAGCGTGTCATCTATGTCGAAGACATGAAGACTACTTTCCGATATGAATTCCTTGAACCGTTTCATTCCACCACTCCGGAGTGCCGCGACGTTTCCAACCCGCGATATGGTATTTATGTCTAGCGTAGTATGTACGGTACGCTGTCACACAATCTTCATGCTTGGAGTCATCCGGCATACACTGCGGAGGGTCTTCCATGATGAAAGGACCGTCCATGGGGATGTTGTGCGGTGCGTCTAGAAGAAAGGGCTGTAGACGTTCTGTGGCGTGCGGCTTGCCGTAGCGATAGCGGAACTCACCAATAAGAAAATACAGTAGATCATGAACCCAACGATAGTGATCAAGTTCGCGTCTAACCCATACAGCAGACGGGTGATTACGGTGGGTAGCCTTATAGAGAACGTCATTTCGCGCATCACTCAGCACTCCTTTTGAGTCGCCGTCCAGAACCCGATGCGCAGTCGAGAGCAACTGTGCGGATTCCAGAATCATCTTTACCACATGTTTGTCATTATGAAACTGCGCCGCGATCTGAGGATCACGGTCGAGGAAAAACACATTCATAGTTTAGCTTTCGCTGTCCTTTTCCTTCTTACCCATCCACAAGCCATACAGGAACCAGATAAGACCCATCGCGCCTGCGAAGTACATGTCGTACCACTGGTCAGCGAGAATGCTCGTCGCGATCCAGATGTTCGAAATGATGTAGTAATGAGTCGATTCGCGTGTGAAACTTAACATGTCATCCTCCCGAGGGAGCATCCCTGCTCCCATATTTAGGGATTACGAGAAGAGCCACCGCCGAATGCGCTGCCGAAGTGTCGGCTTGACCACCTTCCTTGGCTCGTACCATGCCCCGGCAGTTCCGCACAGATTGTTGTCGGCACGCGCATCGCGGCAGCGTATCGTTTTGTACGTATAGCCGTGAACGGGGTCGAAGTCTCGCGCCCTGTTGGGGGAGTTACAGGCATCGAACACGGAATCATACCAATGCTCGCATTCAATGCAAACGGGAACTACGGGCAGACCATCTTTACGGAGACTTGTCATACTTCACTCTTGATGGCAATGAATTGCAGGATCAGGTAGACAATACCGATCACAAGGAATCCGATCTTGGCAACCGGAGTCTGTGCTGCCGTCGAGCCGACGATCCAGATGCTACACTGTAGCGCGAAGAACTGATGATTCTTCATGATTAGATACCGAGAGAGTGGCGAATGTCGTCCAACTCCGACGCGCCGATTTCGGCAATGTCGAGGTCCGCGTCGAGAACCGGAATCGAACCGTCGTCAACCTTGGAGGTCTTGACAATCTGTGCGGTGCGAAGCGTAGGCTTGACGGTCTTCATCTTGACCGGCTTCTTAGCCGATGCCTTCGCCTTCGTCTTGAGCGTGCGCGGCTTGCGTGCCGCAGTGATGGTCACTTCATCCGCATTGGTGAGCCGGTATGCGGTCACGGTGCGACCGTTACGGACGGACTCGATGACAGCACCGAACTGATGGCGCAGTGCGTGAATGTAGACGGCGAGCGCACCCTGATTGAAACCGGTCGCCTTCTGCAACGCTGCCGGGGAAACTCCCTTGTCGCCGCCTGCGCGGAGAGCCGAGAAGAGTTCGAAATACTTGGTAGACTTAGACATTACAAAACCTCAAATTCAAATGATAAATCAAATCGACGGGATCAGTATAGCACTAATCTGAGTCGTTGTCAAGCCCATAATTGAAATTAGAGTTACGCCGGAACTCCTGATTCAATTTCATGCGGTCGTAGGAATCCGGATTTACGGCATCCTCGCGGTGCGTGTTATTGTACTTGTTTCGCCTCTTATCTCTAAGAGAGTCGCCCTGATTCTTGCGACCAGAATCATCCCGTTTCCATGTGCGTGACATGCTCAAATTTCCTGATTTACTAAAACGTCCGCGATTAGCCAGTAGGCATCCCCTACGTTTTCGGCATAGAAAATCTCAGGTGCGGACTTGCCTAAGACTAGGTATTTATTACAGATGTGCTGCCCGAAGCGGAGCGAGGTCTTACCCTGACTCCAATCCTTCGCCCATGCAAGATACTCTTCCTGCAATGAGTCAGCCGTCAATGTGTCGTTGAAGATCATTAGTGAACGATGCTCACGTTGCTGTTGTTGGCATAGTAGTGCCGATTGCCAACCTTGAAGTGAAGCATCTTTGTGACGGTATCCACTTCGATCAATTCGCTGTCATCGAACGAAATGTCACGATCCGCAACATCCGGAATGATCAGCATTTTGGTCGGAGTCTCTTGCATGAGAGTATACTTCGAACCGGCACGTAGAACGTAAGACTTCATGAACGGAATCCCTTGTAGAGAATGCGCTCTTCCATTTCCTTGCGGACTTCCGGATAGCGAGTGGCTAGAAGCATGAGGAACGATTCGCAGTAGCCTGCGTACACGTTGTTTACTTGATCTTCTGCCACGCCTGCGGTAGCCGATGCCTTGAGAGACTTCGAAAGAAACGCGGCACGCGCCAAACGGAATTCGCTGTCGTCACCGATACCCATTATCGAATTGCCTCAACGATGCGAGCGTACACCCGCGCCTTTTGCTGATAGTAGTCGTAATCGCGCTCGCCTACGTGGAAGTTCTTCCACTCGTTTGCGAAACGGTTGCGCATGATATCCGCAGCGAGTTTGCCCGAATAGCCATACGCGGCGCGGAAGCCGTACAGGTCATAGTGCGCAATGAATCCGGCGCACAGATTGATGAACTTGTAGCCGGTGCGATTCAGACGTTCGATATCGCGACACGCTGCCACAACGTTATTGACGATCAGGGTTTCCTGACGCGGAGTTAAGAGTGTAAGAGCCATATTAGTCGTCCGTCAGTCGGAATGCGTCATCGTCATAGTCGAGGACTTCGTAGGTAACGCGGACCTTCACGATCTGCGCACACTGTCCGAGGTCGTTCAAATTCTCTTCGAACAACTTTCGCGCAGTCGGCAGATTGAAAAGCGTCGGGTCACTCAGGTCGCCAAACTGCATACCGTTTTCATCCATGATGCCGTAACGGACGCGGGAGTGATAAGTCGAACTGTTCTTAATCTTAGCCATGTTAGCCTTCCAGATGCTTGACGATGAACTTCGCAGCGGCTTCGTAGCCGTCAGGAGCGAAGAACTTCGCATTCTCGTAAACTTCCTCAGAGGGGATGTGCGTGTTGAACGCAAAATCCTTGCGCTTGCCGACGTAGACAACGATGTTGTCGCTGCGCCGGAATTCGGAAAACGACACGGCGCAGTCGTCGCAGGACGCAAGGTGGAAACCCTGCTCGCGACAATTCGCGTAGATATCGACAAGCATCACGCTGTCGTCTTTGCTCTTCTTAGCAAGACGCTTAACAGCAGCAAGAACCTTGCGAGCCTTGCCATCGTTGCGATTGTAGATTTTCATTACTTCGTCACCACGTAAGGCTTGTTCCACGTACCAATGTTCACATCCTTGTACCAACCCACATCAAAGTAGTCGGTCTGAATGTCCGAACGGTCATGGTTGCCGATGTTCATCAGGCGAATGAGTTCCACGATGAACGTCTTGCACTTGCCAGAGAAATGCTCATGGCACCAGTGCGGATTGACTTGAATGGCATTCGGCTTCATCATGGCTTCATGATGCGGATAACGATGCGCATGAACCGGAGCCTGCGTATCGTAGAAATTCTGGCAGAAGTCGAGCTTGCCCGACTTGATGTTGACCACAAGGGTCGAATGATGGCGCACGGCAATCGAAGCCTTGATGCCATACTTGGCGCAATGCGCCTTGATAGCCGGGGAGAGTTGCGCCTTGCGCTCTTGACTCATGTATGCCATATTCGATCTGAAATTCGACGGGACAGTGCTTTACAAAGCTACCATCTGTCCCGTCGTCGTCAGTGTATCCTTTCCCAAGTGCGCAGTTGCGGTCTATTCTTAGATGGTAGGGACCGCACTGCGCGATTCAGGTTCCCATCCGTGGCAGTTTCAACTTTTGTTAACGCCTTGTGCCAGTTGCGCACCCCACCGGTTAATGAGTCGGCTCTCTTTGTATCCGACATAGCGGGGTCATTTTGCTATGCCGAGTCACCATGCTGTGCGCGGTTATTCAAGTGTCATGGTAACTTACCCTTGAACGCAACCGTTACTGTGTCTACTAACTCATGCCCGTTTCCTCACTCTGTAATACCAGTATATCAGACTGGACCGAGAATGCAACACGAAAAAGCTTTTAAGAATCAGTAACTTAGATTAGCCCTAATAACCCTAATAGAATCAAGCACTTACGAGAGCCTCTGTAAGCCCCCTGAGAGGCGTTTTGGGGCTATTTGGGGGTACCCTAGGCTACCCTAGCGGGTACTCCCCAAACGGCTCATATTAGGCTTCTAGAGGCTCGTATTGTAGCGAATCTGGCTTAGTGTCATGTCCCGTACCAGTTTCCCGTTGATGAGAACGGTTCTCAAGTAGTCTTCCTCAGTCTCGTCATAACCGATGGTTATCAGGCGACCGCCTTCCATAACCACCGAGAAACGTCCACCTTTCGACTTTTTCGAAGCCTGACCGACAGGTGACTTGGATACGTCCCGCCATTCACCGTTGACCATGACTGCGCTCGCCTTCATTGCGAACTCTTGTGTGTCACGGTTCATGTGTTGGAGCAACGCGCCGCCCATGCCGAACGCAATGTTGTCTGCGCTGTAGCCATGTGCCTTGAAGTTCATCAGGATGGCTTCGATGCTTGAAGGATTCACACCGTCACCCTGAATGAGTCGAACGTGATTGAGGACTTTGAATCCCTTGTCATTGCGAGTGCTGCCGAACTTCTCGTCAAGAATCTGGACGCAGCGAAGTGTGACAGCAACCGGATCACCGGAGTCAGGACGGATGACCAGAGTACCACCGTGAGCAATTACGGCATCCTTGAGGCTTCCACCCCAAATCTCTTCGCACGCCTTGAAGATATCGTAGGAGTCAGAAACAACTGCGAAGATGCTTCCCGGCTTGCTGTACTTCTGAATCATGTTGTAGTATGCCGCAGTCTCACCGTCGCGAGTCTTACCCCACGTAGTAATCGTGGAATGCTCGGCTGCGGGGATGGAGAACGCTGCCATCTTCTCGTTGTAGTAACGAGCCGCCGCGACTACACCCTGAACCGTGTCGGAGCCTTGGAAGTTGACCAGATGCGCCATGCCACCGAGGGCTGCGGATTCGTTGGACGATACGCCACGCGCACCGAAGTCATGTAGCTTGAACGGCAGACCGGCGAGGTCGCCTGTCTCTTCCAGTTCACGCTTGATGATGGTCTTGATGTAGTGTGAGATTGTCGCAACAGTCGTCGGATACCAGACTGCGCGAAGCAGTGCGGTTTCCAGATACGAGGTCAACCAGAAGCACTTCGGGTCTGTGTTGACGATGGTGACTAGCGGAGTGCGCACAGGAACGCGCAGACCTTCTGGCAGTGCCTTGATTTCGATTGGCAGCTTGCCACCGTATTCGCGCAGGATGTATTCCCATCCCTCACGATTGAACGGTTCGCCATGTGCGGCAAAGAACGCTGCGGCTTCCTCAATGTCATCCTGAGTAAACACGCCGCCGATCAGGTATTCTTTTACGAATGCCTGTAGACCGAAGAACACGGTCGCGTCATGAAGACCGCCGCGAGATTCGATGTATGAATAGACGTACTCTGTTCCCGGTGGGTATTGGAGCCAGTGGGAAGCCTTGTACGAGTCGGTGTTAAGTAGAAGATTGGTACGCATGATAAACTCCTTATCTGCTGTTGAAACGGGGCTAAGTCTATCTCAGCCCAAACCTAGAAGGTCGGTGATGATTGAATAGTGGTCTTCGTACATGACGGCTTGCATCTTGATGAATTCAGCCAACGGAACCCACTTGGCTTGCGCAGCGTCATCTGAGCCGCGAACCTTCGGCATAGTCCGTTCATGTAGATCGAAGTGAAATGCGGTTGTGATCGTGCGTCCGCGCAGCGAGCGACCGGGATGATCGTATCGCTTTTCCTTGACGATTGAACCGTCGAGGACTCGCGGCGGAACCTTGATCTTAGTCTCTTCCTCTAGTTCGCGATTCGCACACTCACGCAGCGTTTCGTACTGATTGAGGAAACCTCCCGGCATTGCCCACAGACCTTCTCCCGGTGCGGACTTGCGGCGAACGAGTAGAACGTGTCCCATGTTGGTGACAACGGCATCCGCAGTGACGAACACTGGTGGATACGGAGCCTGCGACCACTGTAGCCTGTAGGTGCGAAGGAATTCGAATTCGCGCACAAGACGATCATACGCGATCAGCTTCATGTGATTGGTGATGTAGTTCATGACCGGCTGCGGAACGAACTGCGCGACACGCTTCATGTTGCTGTTCTTCCACGCATCCTTGCCTGCGAAGTAGAGTTCACGGATGGTCGTGGAATCCAGACCGTAGATGTTCTCCATTTCCGCTTGCTTGTAAGACGGGAAGAGGTCGAGATAATACGTGGACTCGTCTTTGTGGTGTCCGATCAGCGTAATGTCAGCCTTGTCCTGCCAACCGAAGTTGTCATAGTAAGCCTTGTCGATTGCGGTCTGGACATTCTTCACCCACGCAAGATCGTTGTATGGATGGTCGGAGATATAGTCGAATACGAGTCGCTTTTGCGTTTCCAGATTAAAGCAAGTCTGGATCATTTCCCGGCGTTCTGCTGCGGGGAACGGATTGCGCGTGTCGGATGGCTTGAATGCCGAACCGATTAGAATTAGCACCTTGTCGGAGAATTCCAATGCGCGAGTGATGGTTTCGATGTGCGCCTTGTGTGGCGGCTGAAAGCGTCCGATGAACACGGACATGTGTGTTTGCTTGCTCATGTTTCTAAGGCTCCCTTAGAGTTAATATGGTAGAGGTCTATCCTCTGCCTTATAGTCTACTACTATTTAGTCGATTTGTCAACCATAATTTCGCGGATGCCAGTCGCCGCAGAAAGAATGCATTAGCTCATGCCCGATGGTTTCAATCCGGTCATGATCAGCCTGCCCTCTTATCTCTAATACAAATAAGGTATGAAGACCGGTGGCTTTGTTATAGATGGCAAACCCTTCGACTTTCGCAGCTTCGGGTAGCTTTGTGCGATTGTAGTATTCCCACTTCTCGCGCATGGCTTTGTCGTCTAACACGATGATGTTGACGTTCAGGGGCGTTTCGAATTTGCATTCGGTCAGCAAAGGTGGACCGTGCGGCTTCGGCTCGCATCCGGCAAGAAAGCCTGCGAAGATGAACAGGGCGAGTCCCGTTGCGCCGATTAGATGGTCTAGCTTATTCATTTTCTACCTCTTTCTCGTAACCCCAATAGACGATGCTATATCTGGTTCCTTTGGTCACTTTGTCTACGGAGTGCCAGACAGTTTGTGAATCAAACAAGTTAGTCGTGCCTTGCTCTCTTGAACTTGGTTTGTCGTCTACCGTCAAGTCGCCACCTTCGTAAGAATCGGGTTCGCTCAACTGGACAAGAAAAGTTCTCCACCTGATAGGCATGTTATCACGATGCCTACCCATATAGTCGCCAACTTCATATTTGTTGATGGATATGTTGAGGTCAAACTGTTCAAATTCTGGTGCTGCCTTGAGTAGATAGTCCAATAGCTCCGGATAGATTGGATGCTCACTGCGGACATGAAAGCCGCTATAGTGGAATGGTATACCGCTAGGACTCTGAAAATCGTATCGCTTCCACGGCAACGAGTCGCAGAATGAAAGCACACGATTACACAGGTCTTTATTCATAGAAGAGAATCACGCCGTTTGGATCATTGCAACGCACGAACTCTTCGGGGTTGCTTCTCTTTATGTAGTCTGCGTAGTTACAGGCTGCGCGTTCAGTCAGTGCAGGGTCACACTCAGCCCAATGGATTCGGTCTACGCTGCGATAGATACGCCAGACGCGAGTGCCGGGATCCACGATCTTGCGACAGTCCACTACAGGATCATCTTCACCTTCTAGGAACGCTTCCTCGTTTATTGAAGTCCAATCGGGCATGTCTTTTGATGTAGTCATAGTAACAGTAGGCTCCACGTAGTCAGGCGGCGGCGCGGTGTAAGAGTATCTCAGATCATGTAGCGGCGCAGGCGGGTCAATCGGTTTGGGAAAGATCTTTTTCCAGAGAAACCAGATACCCACCAATCCTAGAATTGGCAGACCGACGACGGTGAACCATGCTAGGATTGTGATGATCATGTCAGTAGAATTATTAGCCCAACGAATGCTGCGATTGCCAGAACAATCATAGCAACATGGAACACGATTACACCGATAACCCAAAAGACCTTAACACAGAACCACACGATTGCGGCTGCGATTCCGAGTGCTACCGGGATTGCAAGCAGGATTAGAAGCCATTCCATTACATGTCCCTCTTGTCACGGAAGCCGAGGAAGACCGGGAAACGCGGCTTGTCTTTCGAACCGCTCGCGAAATACTTGTACTTCACGATCTTGCCGATGACGCTCTTGCGCGTCTTCCAGAATTCGGCGCGGGTGTCCGCATCGAAACCGGTGCCGATGGAGAATTCCACCTTGCTCTTGAGGTCGCGAACGTTGAGTGCGCCCATGGTTCCCATTGGCACCATGTTAGCCTTGTGCGAACTGCGCTCAGTGTGACCGAGGGCATTCTTGTTCGCATCGTTCTGATTGGAAAGCAACTCTTCCACGCCGATAATCTCAGCTTCGGAGTCTTCGAATCGCTTGAGTTTCAGTAGCGTGCCTTCGTTGGTGGACGATCTGCCGAACTTGTACGGACCCTTCGGGGCGCGAAGAATCACGCCTTCCAAGCCACGCTCAAGTTGCTTCGCTTCGAACCGGTCGAGCGAGTCCATATCCTTGATCAGTGTATGCGGCAGCACCTTGATTGCGCCGTCGCCGTCGAACTTCTGGATTGACGCAAGCCGGTCGGCATAGCCTTCGGCGCGTTCTGGATTCTGCGGAACCTTGTCGAACACCCAAAAGGTGAACGCAGGCGTGCCGTCTTCGGACATGACTGCCGAAACGGTATTGCGGTAAACATCCTTGCCGCCGACGAATCCTACCATGAGTTCGCCGTCGAGTCCGTTGTACTTGGCTTTGCCGATTTGCTTCTGAACGAATTCATTCGGAATCGGCTTGAGACTGCGCGACATTGCCACGCCGTCAATGACGATACACCGCACGCCGTCGAGCTTTGCGGATGCGAGTACCGGGAATTTCTGCTTGCTCGCGTCGAACTTACCGGCAAGAATCGGTTTGAATGCTTTACTCATACTATTATTGTCTCACTTAACATCGAAAAACGCAACTATTAGAACACCTTTTAGTTCAAGCACTTACGAGTTTTAGCAGTGTTTTGATGGCTAATTCTAGATTCGCACCGTCATAAACTGTCAGGTTCATGCGGTCTGCGTCTAGCTCGCGCAGCGCACGCTTCGCCTCTTCTGGCTTACCGTTACGCGCCATGCTCGCCAACTCTTGTAGTCTTACCGAACGGGCGCGTTGCGCTTCGTTGCGTGCGAGGTATCTGTTACACTCTTCGATTGCTTCATTCTTGTTCATCGTGAAACCTCTACCTCCGCATCCGGATTCGCACGGCAGGCTTCTAGGTACTCGCGAACGAATACCTTCAAGCCGACATAGTTGCCCCACCCATTCGCGGGGTTCAACTGCTCGTAGAGTTCCGGATGCCGAGACAACTCAAGCAATCCCGTTTCAAGGAACGGAATCAAGTCTCGCGCATATTTGAGTCCGAGGTCTTCTGGTCGCCAGAGGACTTCGTAGATACCGGCTTGCTTCGCCATGGGCGCGAGGTTGTGAGTGATGTTGTCCGAATAGATTTCGGTTGGCATCACTTTCTTCAAGTATACGTCTAAGCTCATGTTACATTCTCACGTTGTTGTGGTGAGTGCGAACCTCACGCGCCGATAGCTTTGCCTTGACCTCTTGCCAAGACCAAAGCTTCATGTCTCCACCGGGACGGGTATCCACGCCTACGTCCATTGCGCGACCCGGTACCTGTACGGAGCCGTGAACGTGACCGTACAGATGGAACGATCCGTAGTGGATATGATGCCACTCGTAAATCGGGAAGTGGAACAGGCAGACCTTGATTTCGTCAATCCGCAGTTCCTTGTAGTCGGACACGGAAACGAACCGCGAGCGGATATCGTGGTTAGACGAAATCACCTTATCGTGGTTGCCGTGAATGAAGTGAATCTGTCCCGGCAGACGGTCGAGGATCTTACGCGCTCGGTCGCCGTTGCAGAAGAAAAAGTCGCCCAAGTGATAGACGCGATCATGCGGCGCAACTTGCTCTTGCCAGTTGCGAATCAATCGTTCATCATGCTCTTCAACGTCCTTCACAGGACGGGAGTTAGGGCAAAACTTCAAAATGTTCTTGTGTCCGAAATGAGTATCGGAAGTAAACCAAATCTTTTCCACTTTTCTTTCTCTCTCAGGGAAGCGGACAGACACCACATTCTGCCCGATCCATATACCTAAATGTTCAGTCATAACGACAAAAAGTGTTCGATGAAGGACTTGCGCCCCTCTTGATCCATTGTGGTGAACTGATCCCGGTTGTCCGAGATATAGTCAATCAATCCGTAAAACTCTTCATCAAAGTTGTGGCGATTAGCCTGTAGCCAATCTGCCGTTAGCTTCTCCGCACGCACGCGAGCGAAGAACTTCTTAACCAGATAGTATGGAGACTTGATCTTAAGAGCATGTCCGTTCTCTACGTTGTAGCAAACGAATCCCTCATGCTTGCAAGTCTTAGTCTCTTCGACTATCTCGCGAAACGATGCACGCTTCCATTCCGGACGCAACACACCCATTCCCTTTGCAATCTCGTCTAGGTCACACTCTAGGAGCGTGATCTTTGAACAGACCGCACGCGCACCAATCAGGTATGCGCCAACCTTCTCTTCGACAATGTGCGGATCCTCTGGATCCACGATTTCGAAGAGATACGTAACACCGTTGATCAGACCGGAATCCTTCAACGGCAGCAGATACTTCTCAGCCATGGTAACGAATGGCGAATCCAACGAACCCGTTGTCGAAACAATCAAGCCGTATTCATCATCCATCGTCAACGCTGCCATGAAGCCGTTGACCTTACGCGCAGCCGCAACTTCGGCATCCAACGGGAAATCGGTACCGGATTCGAAGCGGTTGAAGATCTTGCGGAAAGGGCGCACGATGACGTTCCAATCCTCGTCCACAACTAAGCCGCGCATTTCGCACAACTCAGGAGTCCAGAGTGCCTTGTAGAAAACCTTCGGCTTGTACTTCACCACTCGCAGACGCGGATGGCGAACTGACATGCGAACGGAAACTAAGTCCGGATGGGACTCAGCAAACTCACGCAACTGTCTATCAACTAAGTGCATTTCATTATCCATGGTTCGAAAAGACGATCATTCCGAACCGTTGCCGATCATACTGCAATTCCTTGGCAATCTGTAGATTGCTCTGGAAACGCGCACGCTGCTTTTCAACGTCCTTGTCACTCAAGCCGTGCGTATTCTGATACTGCCCACGGCACGTTATGATGCGAATCTGACAGCCGAGTTCTGCGGCAAAGTCGAGATAGTTTCGCATCTCCCAAAGGCGAGTGAACGTGTTGGACACGATACACCCGCCCAAATGTCGCATAGCGTACATTGCATTTTCCAAGCAAGCCGCGTGCGCATTCTGTAGTTCGCGAGGATCGAAGTTGTAGACTCCATCCCGCTCAAACCACTGGTCCGCTTCATAGTGTTCCAAGCCAAGCTTAGATGCCATTTCGCGAGCCAGAGTAGACTTGCCCGAACCGGACACGCCCCTCACAATATATAGGATAGCCATAATCTTACCAATCCTTCGGAACGAACACGTTCGCGTTGACCAAATCCCAAATCCGCGCAACGTGCGCATAGTCGGGATGCTGCGGATGCACACAGAATCGGGGATTCTCGTCCGCATGGAAGATGGTCGAATGCCAACCCTCAAGTCCATCGTGAAGAGCCTGAGTCCAACAAAAACCCTGATTGTGGTTTCTGTAGGGACCGAACTCGCTCCACTGCCAATAGGCATCGCCGCCGAGAATTACGCATCGCGGATCGTTGCCGCGATAGATGCGAGTCTCGGTAAGAGTCTGACGGGCAAGCTCGCCCTCGTTGAGAACGTACAGCCCTTCAATCCAGAATGGAGTGTGATGATCAGTCATACAACCATTATAAGCAAAAAGGGGCGGGAAGTCAACCTTCCCAACCCCTTACAAATCAATGACTTACGATATGCCCTAGAACGCTCTAGGAAGCCTCTGGTGAGGCGCACCTAGGCACCGGTAGGGTAGCCTAGGGAGCCTGCCGAACGGCTTACAGGAAGACTCTGGAAGTCTTAGGAACCCGCGCCTTGAGGAAGTCCATCTGATCCGAAAGGATGTTGCGATTCTTTAGAATCATCTTTTCGAACATGTTTGGCGCGTATGGCACATAGAGCAATGGCATCTTTGCCTCTTCCGGAGTCTTGTCACCCTTCTTGTGGTTACAAGTCTTACATGCGGTGACGCAGTTCTGCCAGACGTTCTTACCACCGCGAGACTGAGGATGAACGTGGTCAATGGTTAGCTTGTAAGCATTGAACTCGTCGCCGCAGTACGCACAGAGGTATCTGTCGCGAGCGTACAGAATCTCACGATCCGTGTAGACGGTCGTTCTGGTGAAGAACTTGTCGCCTAGCAACTTACCGGAGATACCGAGAATGGAGTGAATGTCCAGAGTCGAACGCAGTCCGGTCACATGGTTGAAACCGCCGCGATAGGTCTTGACAACCGAACCGGCTTGCCACACAACCTTATCGGATGCGAGGTAATGGGATGCATAGTCGAGCGTAACCCAATCTTTAGGGTTGCCTGCGCTGTCTGCGATTAGAATTTGAACTGCTGTAGCCGTCATAACACTTACTCTTCTTCATATTAGAAGCAAGATCATTATATCATGTCCTGCCCCGGATGGCAAGACTAATTTGACTTAGTTCTGCCCTTTCTTCGCAACCGCAATGCCGCCTTCATGCTTCACCGCAAAGTTGCCTGCCTTCTCCATGTTACCTTCGCCGCCCTTAAACTTAAGACCGGCAATCACGCCTTCGTGTTCTCCGATGCCATGGTAGGCTTTGTCCAAGTGACGATGATCGTGTTCGTCACCATCAATCACGCGATACTTCTTTCCTGTCTCTTCATCATGCACATGCGACGGTAGGGCTGTTGCCTTTCCTGCGTGGCTCTTCGCATTGATGTGGAATGCCATTGCTGCCACACCACCCTTGTCCAAATGCTTCCGAACGTGCGACCAGTTGCTTTCCTTGTGGTTCAATCCCGTCGAGGATAGCGTCAGGTGATAGTTGTCAGGCTTCTTCGCGTGATTGGCGCGACCGGTGATCTTCGTATAGTCGTAGAAGTGAACGTCCTTGTGCTTGTCGAACAGACCGCGAGCAAGATGCTCATGCGGAACGTCGGAAGCCACGTTCAGTCTTACGGCTAGCTTCTGCCCTGCCTTGTGTGCCGCGCTCTTCGCAGAGGAAATCTCATGGTCGAGCTTGGCGTAGAAGTGTTCTGGATGGTCAAACAACTTGTGGGTACGCTTGACTCGCGCATCCTTTGCCATGTGTGCGCGACCGGCTTCGGAGCCTAGGCAGCTTGCCTTACACTCAGAGGATGCGTTAGGGCATACGTCGATGCCGGAATGGGTGGACGGTGCTAGGGTGAGTCCCTTAGTACGGAACTCAGGCATCGTCTTACCGCTCTTGGCTAGCTTCGGGTTAGATGCTTCGTCACCCATTAGAGCCGTGTGACCTAGAACCTTATGCGCTTCCTCATGAGCTTTCTTCTGCTCTTCGGGAGACTTAGAGAAGTAAGACGCAGCACCCTTGCGGAGCTTCTGCCAGTGGTTGCCACCCTTCTGCTTCTCGGTAGGAACGCCATGAGCCGGGGTTGCTTCGCGATTAGCCTTCGGACCCTCAACCTTGACAGGAATATCGGTCAGCTTCATTTCATCCAAGGACTGCTCGCCTAGGGCGACGAAATCCTCAAACGTGTAGGCATACTCCGAAATCTCTTTCTCAATCAGGTGTTCTTTGAAGCGTAGCATGGTGGTTGGATCCTTTGGCAATTAGATTGATATCAGTGTAGTATTTAGTCGCCGCTCTGTAGCTCTAACTGGTACTCTTCCAGAACCAGAAGACGCTTCTCTAGATATTCCAGACGCTTCCGCGCCTTCGCGTTGTCCGGATCGTCTTCCAGAGTCTCTTCTAGAAACTTCATTTCCAGTTCGATCACGGTGAGGTCAGTCTCCACGCGGTCTACCTGTTGCTGCCGTGTCACCTTACCGATGATTTCGTCGGCTTCGGCGCGGGGCATGAAGTAGGAATTGAACCCGATCACAAGGCTTGCGAATGCCGCGAGCGACATGACAGACCCTAGGATGGTCATGGGAGAGAATTTTGTGGTCATTGGGATAGCCCTCAAAGTCGAAACTATAGGGCTATTTAGGAAAGACAGAAAGCGTTTTTTCATGTGCTGCCGTTACACTAAAGCCCCTTCGCATTGGTGGAGCATTCCGGAGTCGAACCGGTCTAGGTCTTTCGTAGAGAATTTTGGTTTGCTGTACGCTTTCTAATTTGGCGGGAAACGCTTTTGCTTTATTACAGGTAAAGTTTGTTTGATTTGCTGAAAGTTTCCCCTAACTTGGCGGAAGACTGAGGTATCGCGCCCCAATGCCGTTAGGCATCCCATCGCTTTCAAGGCGAGTCCCAACCTTGTTGAGTTAGTCTTCCAAACTGGTGCTGTCACTCAGAGTCGAACTGAGATAGGATGCTTACGAAACATCCGTAATAGCCATTATACGATGACAGCGAATATGTGGTACCCTCGACAGGATTCGAACCTGCATTGGACCCGTTAGGACCGGGGTGTTCTGTCCGTTGAAACTACAAGGGTATAGGTACCGCCAACCCACCGTCTAACTTGCGTATTTCGACTTCCGCAAGTCTTGCCTAAAGAGCTTTCGACACGTATGGGTCAGCTATTGAAATTACTGAGTCCGTAGCCGCGATTCTGTTCTATGCTAACATTCATCTTTGCCACAACCCGAACGTATAAGCCAAGGTTTCCCACGTTCTGTTTGTGTTGCTCTCTGTGTCACGGTGGTTAGACGGCGTTAGCCTCCCACGCGACCTTGGCGAGAGTCGCGAACTTCCTCAGTTGCCTGCGTTAGCTCGACTCAGTAAATTGTTCCGGTTATGGTTCCGGCGACTAAACAGTTATGGTATTCCGTGTACGTACTAGCAACGTTCCATCCTCACCTAGTCCAATTTCATTGAGTAATTTCCATACTCTCAATGTTTGGTGCGCCTAGTGGGATTCGAACCCACAAAACTAACGTTCTCAACGTTAGACGTATGCCTGTTCCGTCATAGGCGCGTATTGGTGCGAGTGGTGGGATTCGAACCCACAAAAAATCGGGTTTGAGCCGATCACGTTTGCCAGTTACATCACACTCGCATTGTCTGGCGGAAGGTACAGGATTTGAACCTGTGTGGTTTTTACACCCATCTGCTTTCGAAACAGCGGCAATTAGCCTCTCTGCCAACCTTCCTTTAGTTGGTGGTTCTGGATGGTAACGCTCCATCTTTTCAGCAATGTCAATGCCGTGTATTGCTTCTATACGACAGAACCATATGTGGCGGAAGATACAGGATTTGAACCTGTGTGTAGGTTTCCCCACTCACCGCTTTCCAAGCGGGAACCATAAGCCTCTCGGTCAATCTTCCAAATTTGGCGGAAGGTAGAGGATTCGAACCTCTGTGACTGTTACATCCCTCTGTTTAGCAAACAGGGCGCATAAGCCTCTCGCGCAACCTTCCTTTGTTCTCGTTTCTCAGTGCCAGACATTTCTTCTGGTACTCTTGTGATGGAAAGCCTGCCGTCACTATCGCAACGCGCTTTCCCTTTCGTACTTGCTTGACTCCATGCCATGTGATTGAATCACACCCGATGGACAATCCCGGCTTGACCGGAATCAAAGTGTACGGATCGTTCCGTTCCAATCCACCCATCGCGAATTCGCCACCCTCTTCGGGTACGATCAGATAGGTGATGATGGTGTATATCTCGGGTTCCCAAAACATCGTTGTGGTATGGATATGTGGATATCCCTTAACCCAATCACCGTCGAAGATTCCATTCTCCGTTATGTACCCGATGGTGTTCGTAACGAATCCGCGACAGTAGGGCGGCATGTGATTGCGCACCCATGAGTAGAACGGTTCAGGCGCGAAGCCTAATCCGTCGCGATCCCTGTCGCCATTCTCAGCCCACTCAATCAGAGGGGCGAGGTCGCCTTCGTACATCACTTGAATCGGTTCCATCTTGTAATCCTCTTGAGGGTCACTCAAGAGTATGTATGTTTGGTTCTCAGCCAAGGATTCGAACCTCGATAGCAACATTCAGAGTGTTGCGTCCTGCCGTTAGACGAGCCGAGAAAAGTTGGACGCATTTGGCATTCTTGGAAGCTGCGTCCGGATTCTAGTGAGGATTTGAACCTCTGTCTCCCTCTTAGCGTGAGGTTGTTCTACCTGATTGAACTATCTTAGAATCGCTTACTACCACCACTCTTACTCCACTTCCCGAAGGAAGAGACAGCACGTTAGCCGTCTGCTTTCAGCACATGGTTGCGTACCCTTGTTTTACAACGTAGTACGATTCGTTGTTTTTCCTCGCGAGAGAAATTGGCTGACCACCTAGGATTCGAACCTAGAAAATCTTGTTTCAAAGACAAGGTGCAGATACCGGTACCGCATGTGGTCAATTGTTCTTGTTGAAGGTTGACTTACCAACGCCGCGCTTTGCAACGCACACTGTTAGTTCTTCACCTTTCTTGGCTTTCCCTTTCTTGAAGATACGATCCCAACCCTTTGCATATGCATTAGAGTTGCCGGTCTTAGTTTTTATGCTATCGCCTGTTACATCGTTCTTCGCTGCCATGGGAAACTCCGTTTGTGTTTGGGGTGCTGGACGGGATTCGAACCCGCATCTTCAAGATTCACAGTCTTGGGCATTAACCATTATGCTACCGGCACCATTGATCTACTTAGTAGTCCATATGAACTACTTTCTGAATGAGTCGCCCTGTATCGTAAAGGGCGTGACGCTTGAATCGTAATTTGCCAGTCGGCTACTTTCAAGTCCTCACGTACACCCTCTAGAAAATGTACGCAAGATGTTGGTCAGGATGGGTGGTAACGCTCCACCTACCTCCTCGTTCCAAGCGAGGTCGTCTGCTTTTGACTTACATCCTGTTATCTGGTCATCCCGGCAGTTGATTCTGCCCATGTGTACACATGCGCTGTCGAGCTATGCGCGGGACGATTGGTTGGCGCACCGGAACGGATTCGAACCGTCATTGCACAGATTGAGAATCTGTTTTCCTATCCTGTTAGAAGACCGGTGCATTGTATTCGACAGATTTTTTCAGCACTATTGAGTGCACCACTAGGGAGGTCGTTTCATCTGTTGACTCTATTACGCTACGTTCAATTTCAGTGACGTAGGAAATGTGGTGTCCTCTGTTGGTTACGCTCCAACCTCTCAAGTTTTTCAAACTTGCACTTTCACTAGATTAGTTTAGAGGACATTATCTCTTGGGGAGGAAGACCGAACGTTTCAGAAAGATCAAGCCTGCCTTGAAACATGCTCGCGCTTGTCTTAGGTAGTATGCTCTATTTCTTTCTTGGAACATTTCTCTTCCCCTAAATATGAGTATGATCGTCAGTCACGATAACAAATACATTTTCTATCTGGTGCCGAAGACTGGTTCGACTACCATTCGAAATCTGCTAAGACCGCTTGGGACGAATGTTGCTGTTCACATTCATGACACTCCAAGTCCCGCGTATTTAGCACTGACGGGTTACGCTTTCTGGCGCGACCCTGTAGAACGTTTCGTATCCACGTACAACTTTCTGCGCACGTATCGAACCGTCCTGTTCAAACTTTTTCCGGAAGACTTCTCTGGTGTCGTCATGCCAGAGCCATTGGATGAAGAGTCATTCAACGCGCTGCCGCAACACCTAAGAGAGAAGATCAATCGTCAGCCGGTGGATTTGTTGGAGCGGATCAACCGCACTAACATTCTCGGCTTCAAGCCGCAGTCCGCATGGTTTGACCATCCGAACATGAACGTACTCAACTATCATGACTTCGAATCGGAAGCCAGAAGACTTATCGGCATCTTCGGTGGTGATACGGCAATCGACATTCCCGTTGAGAACGAGAAGCCGAACTTCATAACAGACCTCGTTGTTACCGACGATCTAAGACGCGGGATCGAAGACCTGTATCGCTTGGATTACAGATACGATCCGTGTTGAATTGGAGCGGGTAACGGGAATCGAACCCGTTCATGAACTTTGGCAAAGTTCTAGGCAACCAATACATCATACCCGCATGGCGTAGCTATCGCGCTACCGACGACTGACTTTCACAGTAGCTTCGAACATTCGCGAAAATGAACGAGTGCTGAATTGAATTGGTGCCACCACACAGAATCGAACTGTGATTCAAGTCTTACCAAGACCTTGTAATAACCGTTATACTATGGCGGCGCACGCAGTCATCATATCCGTCAAGATACAACTCGCCTTGTTGACGCAAGACCGCACTACTTACCTTTTCGTGCGCTGAATGTAGTTGGTGTCCAATGTAGGTAATGCTCCTACTTCTCAGACTTATCAGGTCTGTGCTTCACTTTTAAGCTAATCGGACGTTGTTGGTAGCGATCATGGGAGTCGAACCCAATGTCTCTAGCTTATGAGGCTAGAATGTAAACCGTTTCACTCTTTCGCTATTGTTTGTTGGTACCCGATGACAGGATCGAACTGCCGACTTCGCCGTGTAAAAGCGAGGTAATACCATTTTACGAATCGGGCATTGTTTGGAGTAAGCGGCGAGAATTGAACTCGCTTAAATCGGGTTTGCAATCCGATGCATCTGCCGGTCTGCCACGCTTACATATTTGGAGCCGTCACTCAGAATCGAACTGAGATAGTCTGCTTACAAGACAGACGTAATCGCCATTATACTATGACGGCATTGAATTGGTGGTGAAAGATGGAATCGAACCATCATTAAGAGCTTATGAGACTCCTGTACTAGCCGTTGTACGATATCACCGGAGAGCCACGCAACAGGTTTCCCCATTTTTGCGGCATTGTGTTTGGTGTCCCTATCAGGAGTCGAGCCTGAATTACAACCTTCGGAGAGTTGCGTGTTATCCATTACACTATAGAGACAAAGTTGGTACCCTCGGAGGGAATCGAACCCCCATCATGACGTTCGTAGCGTCGTATTCTGTCCGTTGAAATACAAGGGCAAAGTTGGTACCGGTGAGAGGAATCGAACCCCCATTAGTCAGTAATCGGCTGACGTTCCTAGCCATTAGAAGACACCGGCATTGAATTCGCGGCGGGTTTTTGATACGGTCATTTCCTACCATACCCGCTAACACCCGCGAAGCTATCTATCGCGCTATTGAAGATCGTTAGTACCGTTCTCTGCTGCGCAGTAGTGTTGGCTAACTACTCGCACCGGCAGCGGCACTAACTCTCTAGGAAGCTACGAGCTACCTTTTTTGGTGGGTCCACAGAGATTCGAACTCTGACTTTACGGGGTAAAAGCCCGATACGCTAGCCGTTACGTCATGGACCCGATGTTGGCGTGGGATGAGGGAGTCGAACCCCCGCTAGTAGTTTTGGAGACTATTGTGCTACCGTAACACTTATCCCACATGAAATTGGTGCGCCCGGTGGGAGTCGAACCCACAAAATTTAGCTTCTAAGACTAACACGTATGCCAGTTCCGTCACAGGCGCATTGAATAATTGGTGCCCTCAGTAGGAATCGAACCCACACCGAACGGGGTAGAAACCCGACGCACTTTCCGTTATGCTATAAGGGCGAATTGGAGCGGAGTGCGGGAATCGAACCCGCGTAACAAGTTTGGAAGACTTGGACACAACCATTATGCCAACCCCGCGTAAATATGCGATAGTGTTCTGTCGCGGTCTTTGCTGCGAAGCGTTGACCTCTTGAACTACCTTGTAGCTTGCTAGTCTATCAAGGACCGGAGTTTTACCGGTGGCTCTATCATTCTGTTTGCGAACGCGATTTCCGCGCTCCGCTTTATACGTTGCGTTACTAACAGTCTTGTGACGAGCAAGACCTTGGGTTGTCATCCCTAGCGTTCGCGCAAGTTCTGGTGCGAGTAGTGGGAGTCGAACCCACAAGTGACGGACGTTTTAAGTGTCCCGCATATGCCGATTCTGCTACACTCGCAAAAATTGGTCGGAGTACAAAGATTCGAACTTTGGACACCTGCGCCCCAAACGCAGTGCTCTACCAGACTGAGCTACACTCCGAAATCTACTGGTGTTCCTGCTAGGATTCGAACCTAGACCGTTCGCTAATCTGGCGACAATGCCACTTTATAAGGGTGGTGTTCTACCGTTAAACTACAGGAACAAAATTGGTGAGCGCAGTAGGAGTCGAACCTACACGGAACTAGCCGACTTCGGGGTTACAGCCCGATACCCTTCCTATTGGGTGTTACGCTCATGATTGGTGGGTCTGTAGGGAATCGAACCCTAATCTTACCGGTTAAGAGCCGGATATAATATGCCGTTATACGACAGACCCGTTGTTGGTGGAGAGTAAGGGAATCGAACCCTTGTCTTCTCGGTGCAAGCGAGAAATAATCCCGTTATACTAACTCCCCGGAATTCGTCTTGCGTTTTATCAGGATACGCAACCCCCTGCGACTTTGACACCGGATGCTCCTACGCTTTTGCGAGCGGGAATACATCTTACGTAGGTCATACTACGAAGTTGGCGCGTAAGACGGGATTCGAACCCGCATAATCTTCCGTGACAGGGAAGCAATCTAGCCGTTGAATTACCTACGCATGTTGGCTCCGGGTGTAGGGATCGAACCTACGAGTACGCGATTAACAGTCGCGGCTATTACCACTCTAGTCAACCCGGAATAGAAACAATGGGAACGTGCACCTGATTACACTTACTGACACCCGAAGGTGACTGCGGAATTGCACCGCTCTTTTCCCGACACATTACCGAACGCGCATTTAGTCGCGCTCTGAGAATTGGAGCAAAGGACGGGATTCGAACCCGCATCTTCCAGATTGAAAGTCTAGTATCCTAAACCGTTAGACGACCTTTGCATAGTTCCCGCTTACCACATGCGGGATGACATTTACGTAGTCATGGCACCCTTGATAGGCACGCCCATCCGAAGACAGGAAGTGATTTACCTTACAATTTAGCGAGCAAAAAGTCCTCGCAGGGCAGTAAGTGCGCCCAATCACTAATATCAATCTAATTGACAAAGAACCTTTTGCGGCATCCCTACTTTTCGTAGGGGCAAAAAAACTTGGGACTAAGCCAAGTTTACCAGTATCAACATTCGCCTTTTACACATACCCGTTGAGGGGCAGCTTGGGGTCTATGACCCTACCGACTACGCGGGAGCGGCGAATCCACTCTCTACAATATATAGCACAGTTTACTTGAAAAATCTCTCTAAGTCAAGCGATTTTGCAAATATTTTTTGCTACATCTACCTATGCCTGCGGACGTTTTGCGGGTCCGCACCTTGCCTAGTCCATACAGTATACTCTCTAATTCAAACCCTGTCAAGTCTAATTTGAAGCTGCCTTCAAAAGTGCCGCAATCTGATCCTGCAACTTGGACGCGACGGCATACAGCACAGTCTTATCCATCTTAGCCGAATCCCAATCGCCGCGCAGCGTAACCTCATGCTCTAGCAGGAAACCCTGCATCGACAGTTCCGTTGCGACTTCGCGCACGATACTCTTAGCGTCTTGACTCATACCTTTGTTACCCTACCGTCATAGTCCATGGAAGTCTGGACCGGGACATACACCGTGGCACCAACTCGCGAAGCCTTCGGAATTTCCTTCGAAAGAGAATCGAACACACAGTCAATCGTGTAGCCGATGTACTCGTTCCGGATCCAACCGATATCCTTCACGATTCCGACAACATACATGTCGGGTCTGCCGGGACACGGTTCGAAGTCATACGCCCGAATCAGGTCGCCAACTTCAATCGCGGGAAGGTTAATTTCCATTCGCTTTACGTTTCGCTTCATCATGTATACCATTCTACCGACTTTCGACCAGAACGCAACCCCGAAAACTCTTTGCCGTTCAAGGGGTTGCGTTTTAGCCCTTGTTTTACGCTGCCTTGTAGCCCTTCATGCCTTGCGCATTGTACTGGTAGCGGTCAGCCTGCGTCTTGCGAAGACCGTTCACGGCACCCTTCGCAAAATCCTGCGCCATCTGGCGGCAGAGTGCGAGGTCCGCAGTCTGCGGCTTTTCGACTTCGCAGTTGTGCGCCCAAACCCATACCATGTCGGCATGATTCTGGAAGACCTTACCATTCGGCATGACCTTTTCAACGGTGCGAGCCGAGGTCGCAATACCGAGTTTCTTGCGCATCGAAGAGTGATAGCCCATGCCATACGGACGTTCGATGATTACGACAACCTTGCCGACAACACCCTTGGGCGTATTGCGACCTTTCGTAACCTTCACAACGCGACCCTTGTGCGCCGGATTCGCGTATTCCGCATTCGTATTGTGCACCAGAGTTTCGTACTGGCGAGCTTCCTGCGCGGCGCGATAAAGTTCGAACGCCTCTTCGGTCGCATCAATTTCGTAGACCGGATTCATTTCCGGATTGTCGCAGTAGCCGACGCAATCGCGGCTCAACGTGCCGTCGTCGCGCACGGAGTACAGGAACGTTTCCGTATCCCATACGTCCGACATGATCTGGACGGTTTCGTTCGCCACGTAAAGCGAGCGACCGACATGCTCAGTGACGCGACCTTTATCGACGTACTTGCATTCCGCGCTCGACCATTCAGTGACTTTGCGATTCAGCATATCTTTTCCTTACCTTGTACAACCAGTATAGCAAAACCGGTGGAATACGCAATAGGGAAAACCCTAAGAGAATCAAGCACTTAGGATGGTTAAGAATTGATCAAAATAAGCCCTTTAGAATCAAGGACTTACGGATGCCCTCTAGGACTGTCTGAGAGCCTCTAGGGGCGTTTCTGCGGGTACCCTAGGCTACCCTAGCGGGTACCGGCAGATCGTGGCTTGTGCGCCTTCCTGTTAGCTCCGATCCATGATTCGGGTGATCTTCGGGATGCCTGCCAGTGCGCAGCATCCGGCAGCGACCATCTGCCGATGATAGTCTACCGTGCAGTCTCGGCATGGCAGCGCACGCGGCTTTGTGTGCGCAATGGATTCTACGGCTTGCCAGTTTTCAAATTGGCGCGAACCAGTGAAGCACGCGGGGAATGAACGCTTGTCCATGGAGTCGAGGTAAGCCGTCTGTGCAATGTCTAAGAGTTTCATGATTGTGTTATCCAGTGAGTGTGAATGCCCTTAAGCCATGCGAGTGTGTATAAGAACGTAAGAGCGAACATTCCCCACTGTGCTGCGAACCACGTTTCGTAAATCCAGAACGGCTGACCGGCGATTCCGAACAGACAGGCGTAGCGTCTTGCTTCCGCGCTCTTGCTCTGTGTGAGAAAGATAGCGACGGTGCCAGTCAGTGCGATTCCGAATTGAGCGATCATGCGGCTCTCTTACGTGCGGGTTTCTTTACAAGACGATAACCCATGGATTCCGCGAGTTGCTGTAGCGTCTTCAACTTGCCAGACTCGTCGCCATGGTATCCGGTGTAGAATACGTGACCGAGTACCGATGCGCAGTTGCCGCCTACCGCGACAACGGCTGTGCCGTCTGCATGATGCGTTTCGACTGCGGTGGCTGCGTTACAATGAACGCCAGTGATCTTACCGTCGCGATACGAGTGCGCGGGAATGTCTACCTGTTTGCCGCGAGCCAATTCCAGAATCGCGTAGTAGAGTTTCTCACCGAACTTCGGATCGTCACGGATGATATCAATCGCATCGTTCAGGACGATGACTGTGGTATTGTAACCCATTAGATATTCTCCGGAACCTGAATCAGTTCGACCGCTTCGATGTTTGTCGGATTGAAGTAGGCGTGCTGAGTCCAACCCAATGCGTGAACCTGTGGAATGTAGAGTGTCGAGAGTTCTTCGATACCGGCACGCAGTAGTCCTGCCCATCTACCCGCAGCGTCTTCATCCAATTCCATGACCATTGATTCGAAGACCTTGCCACTCTTTGTATGAATGACAATCTTGAGCCGGTGAATTTTCTTTTCATACGGTTCCATATTAGAATCTCCGCGAGGTTGCCTGAATGATGCCGAGTTGTTCGATGATCAGCACGGTGATCAGGATTGCGAAGAACCACAGAGGGTTATCCAATCCCGCGCCCACCTGTGACAGTTCGAACCCCAACAGTCCGTACAGTGCGTACTTAAGAAGTCGTGCGGTCATGATGATACTCCGAATGAAATGACCGTGTTATCACGGAAGGAACGCCAGTCCTGCTTGTCGAGGTCATAGACCTTGAACAGATGCGGATCGTTGCGACCGATGCGACCGCTCGCGCCGGGATGCATGTCTTCCGGAATGCGGTCAAAGTTCTTTGTGCAGCGCATGTCGCGGATCGTGCCGTCTGCCTTGCGGAAGCGAACGTGCACAGTCTCACCGGCTTTGAAAAGTTCCGGCAGCGTGCGTTCATCTTCGACTGCGACCTTGGCAGCGACAACTTCCGCGCCTGCCCATTCTGCGAATGCCTTCCACGTACCGACAAAGATACAGTCATTCGGTGCTTCGAAGTGAATCTCGTATACCGTCACGCGATTCGGCGCAACGTGATATTCGTATTCCTGTCCTGCATCCTGCGGAAGATCCGGAGCGTGCAGATAGAAGCCGCCGATGCCGTGCGGTCCCTTGAAATGCGTGACCAACTGCGCAGCGAGGCAACCCATGCCATTCGCAGCTTCACCGGCTTTCTGTCCACCGATGCCGTTGATCATTGTGATAGGCGCGAGGAATTCAGCGAGTTCCTTGCCGTGACCTTCCTTGTATCCATCGAACTGCCGATACATGCACAGGAACGGCTTTTCAGCCTTGTCTTCCCAAATGTACGTGAGTGAACGAGTACCCATTGAAATTCTCCGTTAACGTGTGAGCATGGAACCGATGACACCGATTCCGAATCCACAGATGGCTAGTGTGATCAGCCCTAGTGGAAGTGAGATTGAGAATGCCATCCAGATTCCTAGGAGGCAGAGTCCACCGAATCCGAGAACCAACATGACACCACCAACCGCCATGAGAATGTCGCCAACGTCATCCATTAGATTGCTCCGGTTGTGTAGATGATATAGCCGCCCCAACCCGTCATCAGTCCGAGTCCGAACTTGATGAACAGATTGAGAGGATCACCACTGCGCCACATGAGAGTGAGCAAGAAAAAGAGAAGAGTTGCAATGAGTGTGAACATGTATTAGTTCCTCTTGACGTAAACGCGAATCGCGAGTTCAGCCTTTGCCTTGATGCCGAGTCGCTTGACTTCCTGAAAATCGTAGACAACCTGTGTCACGGTGTAGTGCATGTCGCGCAGCACAACCTGTTCGCTATTGCGCGGGATTGCGATCATGGGACCGCGAATGATGGAAACCATCGTGTCCGCATCAATGATTTCTATGGACTGGAATGACATTACACGCCTTCCTTTTTGAGTTCCGGTAGCGTTCCTGCCATGACACCCGATTCGTAGAGCAAGCGGAACGCCAGTCTGTCTACTGCGGTGAATTCATCCAGACCGCCGCGCACCAGAAATTCCTTCGCGGAGAGTTCGTTGATAACTTCCTCAACGAATTCCGGTTGGAAGTATGGGTGCGGAGTGAATGTAAGACGCACTACCTTTACGCCTTCCGGCAGAAGTGCTTCCTTGAGAAAATGACGAGCCATTGTCTTATCCTGTTACTTGACGCAGAAGACCTTAGCGAGCGAATACCACTTAGTCGGACGCGACTTCTTGAGGTTCGCAAGCTTGACCACCATGCGCAGCGAGAGTTCGCGGATGGTATCCTGATACTTCGTAATGAAGTCCATGATTTCCGTTTCATCCTGCTTCGAAAGACCGTAATCCTTCAACATGCCCTTTTCGAGAACTTGCTTGATGCGCACGATGTAGTCGCGCTTCGAATGCATTTTCATGTCGAGGTACATGGACCGGGAAACAAGAGCCGACATATGCGGCGCAAGCTTGTTGCCCTTTTCGATCAGGTAGTCGAAGTCCTGATTCGTAATGAAGATGATCGTGCCTTCGAATTCGTAGGAACGCGGGAGCTTGTCGCCACCTTCATCTTCCATGCGAATCTCGGAGAGCCAAGAAATCTCACGCTTGCGCGTAGTGTCGCACGCGACCTTGAGGATGTTCAGCGAAATGTCGTCGCCAAAGATTGAGTCGGCATCGTCAAGGACGACAACCGAACCCGGCTGACGGTATTCGTACAGGGTACGGTACAGACCGGTCGGGCGAACGAAACCGTGAATGATCGTGTGATACGGCTTGAGTCGGTCCAGTGCAGCGTGCACTTCATGCGACTTGCCGACACCGGCAGGACCGGAGAAAATGATGGCGCGAACGTCACCCTTGATGGCTGACTCGACCATCATGGTCATTGCCGAAAAGCGTTCATCAAGCTTGTTCCGAATCTGGTCTTCGGTTTCCTGAATCTCAGGCTCGCGATACATTGCCGCATTGTCGAAGGTCACGGAATTGGTGACTTTGCCACCCTTGCGAGCCTTTCGATTCTTTGTCATGCGGAAACCCGCTTTCGGTACGCCACGCGGCATCTGTTAGTCCTTGCTTGAAATCATCAACCTATAAGATAAGTCTACAGGAAGACTAAGAACTAAGCAATAAGAGAAACTCTTTAGGAATCAAGGACTTACGAATTACCGCTTATTTGACCGGGGTTTTCCGCGTCTGTGCGGCTTTTCGATGGGTGCCAGTGGCGGCAGGGTGCGCTGCGAGAATGCTGCCGCGAGTTCCGGTGCGCTCAATCCCTTTTTGTTGCGCATGAACTTCTCAACCTTGACAAGCTTCGCGTCGGCTGCGGCAATGATGTTGTCCATATTGAGATTATACTCTTCGGTGAGCAATCGCACCATTGCCATGAAGTCACCAATCTCCCATTCAAGACGATCACGATTAGTGCGATCATTATATTCAGATTCCAATCCGAAGCGCACGCACTTGGATGCCACTTGCGAGACTTCGGCACATTCTTCGGAAAGGATGGTGAGTAGTTCTTCTAGTCTGTTCATTGTATGACCTTCAATGGTTCGTTCAAGCAACATGCTTTCAACTGCTCATAGACTTCTGGCATGACGTTGATACAACCGGCTGAAATCTTCCGGCGAGATATATCAGGGGATGATATACGTTGTTCGCGTTGCTGTTGTGGCGAGCGAGTCCACAGACGATGAATCGCGTAGATTTGCTTTTCGTCCGCGTGGAACTGAATTACGTCACCACCGTAACCAACTTGGGGAGTGACACGGACTACCATGCTGAATTCGCCCTGTGGTGTTTTGTCACCATAGAGAATCGGATGGCATTCCATGTTACTGCCGAAGCAGATAACCGCGAGAGTGAGATTGATTAGTACCATAATGAAAAGAGCCTCTGCCAGTTGTTATGCCGACAGAGGCTCCATACTCCTAAGAGTTAGCGAGAGTTATTCGCTGATCTTGGCAGGAGGGACTTCCACGTAGACAGTCTTCGGGACTTCGACTACGACAGTCTTGACTTCCTGAACTTCCGGCAGACATTCAGGCAACGTGATACCACGCTTCGCCTGACGCTTGCCTGCCTTGCTGTTCTTCAAGATATCGCACACTGCCTTCTTCTCACCGATTGACTGGTAAGCCTGTGCCAACATGAAGTCATAGCACTGCGAAGGTGTGAAACCAAAGCCTAGGAAGCCTGCTCCACCGGGGCTAGACGCACCGGCATTACCGGCAACGCTACAACCACTGATGGCGAAGCTACCCTGACCAATCGCAGGAGCCTGACGCACTTCCTTGTACGTGTAATTCAGATTGCTCTGAACCGCACCTTCGGCAACCGACACGGCACCCGATTCAACGGTTGCTGCTGCGACCGCACTTCCACCCTGACCACCGGTTGCGGTGTTGTTATTGGTGTTTGTCGAAGTTACGTCACCCGACGTTACGTTGCCAACCGACGCATTGTTAGTCTGCGACTGACCCTGTACCTGACCCTGTAGCTGACTGTTCAGGTTCGTGTTGGTATTGCGCACATCAACTTCTGTGCGATTCGATGCGGAGGCAAGTGCTGCCGCGCTCGCTTCGGCATTCGCAATGCCTACGCCGATGCCGACACCAACGCCAACCGCAGTGGCATCACCACCCGCGCCGCCGTTGCCGCCATTACCACCGTTTCCACCGTTGCCGCCATTACCACCGTCGCGAGGGTCGCGAGGCGTAGGCACGCAAGGTGAATTCGGGTTGCCCGTTCCCTGACAGTTGGTGTTGTTACCTTCACCACCACTATTACCGGGATTTACCGGTTGGACAGCAAATGCCGTACCCGAAAGGGCAAGCATCGCGACCATCAACATTACTTTCAACTTCATAATCTTCATCCTCTAACATGCAGTCAATATGGTGACTGCTTCCACCCTTCTCACGTTTCCCTTTATTGTCCGAAATGGCTGAATGCGTGTAGCCACACTGCTGCGAAAGTAGCGACACACGCTACCAATGCAAACACCGTTGCTGCTTCGTAATCAACCTTGTTCATCAAACTCGTCATTAGCCTTCTCATTTGCTTTCCTCTCTTGGAGAGTCAAGCGTCCTGTTCCCTTATGGAATCTTGAATGGCGTGGATTACAGCACATATCGCAAGAACAACGTTTACCGTGATTCGCTTCAATGTGTGCATCTTTCTCATTCTCGACTGTGAACCTTACGCCTGCCTCTTTTGCCTTTACTCGTTCCCGTTTCAACCATTTGGTTATATTCCGGACCTTTTGGATTAGTCTTTTCTGACGCTTCCCTTTGTCCATTATAGCACCTTTCTTGCTGCAACGCAATATTTAGTCTCGGGGACGTTTAGAGGCTAGGTAACGCCGCTCCACCCTAATAGCCATTACAACTACTAGGGCGAAGACGGCACCACCGAGGAGGAAATCAACGATAGTCATAGCGAGGAATACTTACCGCATCCCGCACGATTGTCTCAGGCGAGAGGTCATCGAAGTCTGCCGCGAGGACAGCCTTCATGATTGCAGGCGAGCATCCGGAAACGAGAGCCACACCCTTCTTGTCGAAGGACACTGGCGCGTTATCCTTACCACCGGCACTGATGTTCCAGAACACGATGACAGGAACCTTGTAGCCTGCCGCAGCGTACTTGCGTTCGATCATCTGCATAGCAGAGTCATCGAAGCGAGCGCACTGGTCAAACTGCATGTCCGACATGATCAACAGAACCGATGGCATGTCTGCCTGCGGAACGTTACCCTTCACTGCAACGTCAAGGATTCTTGTGAATGCCTTGTGCAGATTGGTGTTCATACCCCACTCAGACTGGTTCATCTGATCCATACGCTGCGAGAGCGTACCCGTAACCTTCAACAGTTCCGGATCTGCGGAGAACGTAAGGAACATGTCCTTGAACACACCCTTGTTACGTCCCGAAGTGTAGAGTCCGAGCGAAAGTGCAACGTCGATGCACTGCAAGTTAGGGTTGCCACCAACCGGACAGTGCATGGATCCCGAAACGTCTACCAGAGGCAGAACGTTGGTGTCGTCCATGTAGTCAGGCAGTGCGTCCCACTGCGCGTTACATACGTCACGGTCGCCGCCTGCGCGGAGAGCCTTGATTACGTCATAAGGGAATACACCCTTCGCGTTGATCTTCGTTTCGCCCTTCTTCAAGGACTCACGGTATGCAACGAAACGCTCTGCGTCATTCTTAGAGAACGCCTTCATGTAGCGCGACATTGCGAGCGAAGGAACGTGCGAGTAGTTGATTTGGTCGAACTCACGCGCACAAAGCTTCTGCTCGACCGTGTTGGACAAGCCAACAAGAGTCTTGCGGTATGCCTTTGGCGACATGCCGAAGTGTTCGCGAAGTTCGCGAGCAACCTTGCCCTTACGTGGCATCCACTTTGCGCATAGTCCGTTGCCAGACTCAAGCGCAGATTTGATCAAGTCGAATGCCTTCGCCTTTGCGCGAGGCTCCGAAAGAACGAGCAAGTCGTCCCAACGTCCGAGTTCCGGCACCTTTGCCAAGAACTTCGAATTTAAGAGGAAGTCTGGACGCGACAACTCAAGGTGCGTCAAGAGGAACTTGAATACCTCACGCTCACCCGCACCACCGCGAGCGTCACGCGCCCACAATGCGATACGGAGCGCAAGGTCTTCATCCTGCTGCATGGCAGTTTCGAACTGGCGCGAGAGATTCTTGCCACGCGAAGAACCGACGATGTAGAACAGGTCTACGATTGCGGACATGGTGGACTTCTGAGCCTTCATACCGTTGTCGGTACGAGCCTCTACCGGCACCGAAAGTGCTGCGGCTACAAATGCGTTCTTACGTGTTGCGTTCATTTTACTATTCCTTTCCTACCTATTACAAACAGAATCGTGAGGTTTTGCGTTAACCCTATAACGATACCGTGTGACGGCTACTATGGTACAGGATTTCTCCTGTGATCTTGGTTTGCTGAACCGATTCTCAAATCTAAACAGACTTCGCTTTTCCTTTATGATGGATTTGGATTGCTGAAAGAAGTCTCATATTCATAATCAAAGTCGGGATGAAGAAGTTTTACGGCATCCTTCCAAACCTTATCCCGAATCTTGTCAGGAGCCAGTCGTATTTTCAGTGGACTTCTGTGTGCGGCACTTTAGGGGATCTGAGGGCGAACCCTTTTGATCCATGCCGCGACGGTACTTTAATATTGGTTTGCTGTAATCATCCCATTAGTCTACTATTATACAGACTAATTGATCACATGTCAAGTCTAATTTGAACGTCCCTCGTTCCACTTAGGATCCACGCCCGACAGGGCTTCGTATACCAGTGGATACTGATTGAGATTAGAGCTACGTGCGAGTTCCCGAATCTGCCGGTAGAAGAGTTCTAATTTCTTAGAACGCTCTTCCTGTTCCGGAGTCATGACCGTAAAATCGCTCATGTTACTGCTTCGGAGTAACGTTCACGAATGGCACTGCGCCGCCAGTGATGGTCGGAAGCACGCCGTTCCACTTTTCGATGGCTGACAGTTCGACAAGCTTCGGATTCTCAGCGAGGGCTTCACCCTTGATGCGAATCGACTCGGCTTCTGCCTTTGCGTTGATTAGACGGCTATCCGCTTCACCACGCGCAGTTTCAACCAACTTGTCGGCTTCTGCCTTTGCCTGCGCGACTTCGTTCTCGCGCTGCTGCGCCTTCTGCGTAGCTTCAATCTTCGCGTTGATGGACGCAACGACAGTCTGCGGCAGACGGAACTCACCCGCCCAATACAGTCGTTCGACCTGAATGCCGAAAGGTGCGACCTGTTCGCGAACGGTCTTTTCGACTTCGGCAAGCAACTCAGCCTTACCGACACCGTAGACCATTTCAATCGAACGAGTCGATGCGGACGTTACGAGCGCATCCTTCACCATGTTGCGAAGGTAGAGGTCGGTGATTTCTTCGATACCCTTGCGGTACTTGGAGAAGAGAACCGAAACCTTTGTCGGGTCAACGTTGTAGGAGATACCTACGTCAGCCGAGACAACAAGACCTTCCTTCGTCTGGAACGAAATGGATTCGTCAGCGAGTTCGTCCTGCTGCGCCTTGCCGTCGCCGTTCTCGTCAATCCATTCGCGAGTCCACGTATAGTTCTGCGCGAACGTCGGGAACAGGTGGAGTTCTTCGTTCCAACCAATCCAGTAACGTCCCGGCGACAGTTCTTCAACGTCAACACCCTTGGAGTTGCCGAGAAGATAGACCTTCACGCCGACGTTACCGGCAGGAACCTTTGTGCAGCCTACGAGTGACAATGCCACCGCAACCGCAACTGCAACCTTACCAAACTTGTTCATTCGTAAAACCTCTTAGCCGTGAAAACCACAAGTGCGACCAGAAGACCGAAGCCTAGTCCAACCGCAATCCAACTTGGAGCGGAGATAAGCCACGGACCAACAAAAGCCACGTATGCTGCCCACGATCCAAGCAATAACCAATCAATTCGTTTCATCATTCATCCTCTAGAATTTCGTCAACGTTGCTCTTTGCGAATCCGGTAGCCAAGAGGAAGCCTCTCAGTCCGTCGCGAACCTGATAGATATCAGCATCGCCGCGCAACTCAATAGTGACCTGATGCTTCCCATAGTCCGAGAAGAACCGAATCACACCATACTCTTCAATTTCTTTGTCTGTTAGCATTATAGATCATCCGCCAGTTCATCAGGGACGATGATATCGCAACAGTGAGCGAATTCGCGAACGAACACTCTCACCAGATTGGTGTAATCACCGCTTGTCATTTCCTTGTGGATTTTCGCAGTGTCCATACCCTGCTCGCGTCCCAAACGGTTCGCATAGCCTAGCAGGACAAACGCATTACCTTCCGGACCATGTAGGTCGATGGTATGAATCCGCGTCATTTCGCTATGGCGTTTTAGTGCCATGATCTTAGCTCTTGTAACCCGCAGACTTCGGCATTACGAAGAGTGCTGCGAGCCATGTCCAGAAGTTCCACGGAATCTGATAGGCGACTTTTGCCTGCTCTAGCAGTTCGTTGATACCCCAAATGAACAGGGCGGGACCGAGAATCAGGGCGAACGCAATCAGCGCAAGCACTAAGATCAATTTGAAGCCATTCATAGCAAATCTCCGATTAGAGGATCACAGTATATCAGATTTCGAACTCAAAGTCCACATTGAAGTTTGGATTGAGCGCATAGCCGTTGTAACCCCTAGGATTACACTTAACCTGACACTCGCCCACCATGTACTCAATGCTGTCATGCATATGACCATGGAACCAATACTTAATGTTGCTTAGTCTTAGAATCTGTTCGCTCAAGTCGCTCGCATACGCAGCATTGAGTAGATCACCCTTGTACTGCGGCATGATGCTCTGATGCGTCGGCGCATGGTGCGTCATAACAATCGTCGGACGGTCAATCCGCGCCATGTCATAGATGCCATTCTCAAGAGCCTCTAGCGTCTTGTTGTGTTCCGCATATGCGTCAACAGGAAGGAACCTTCCCATGAACTCACCATACGGGTTTGCAACCGGCTTGAGTTTCTTGATGATTTGGTGGTCGTTCATCTTGTCCTTCGCAGCGTGCATCGCGAACCAGTCCTGATTGTTGTAATCAGTCCATAGCGTGCCGCCGAACAACTGCCAACCGCAGTTATGATCAAGGTCAGCCCATTCGTTGTCTAGAATGGTGACGTTCGTTCCCTCAAGGAACTCGCGCAGGATTTCGACCGTGTAATCGAAGATGCCGTTGTAATGCTCATGGTTGCCGGGAATGTAAAACACTTGTTCATACTTCGCGCACTCATGGAAAAAGAACTCACGGCAGACCCGCTCATGCTTTTTCGCAAGCTTGTCCGTGCGTCCCTTTCGCAGATACGCAGCCACACAAACGTCACCGGGGAGAAAGAGTTTCTGTCCACCGGGAAGCTTAAGCTGCGGTCCATTATCGAATTCGATATGGAGGTCGTTTAGAACTTGAATTTTCATTATAGTTTCCCGAATATTGCCATTGCGTCTTTGAGGAACGCTTCCTGCGAAAACGCACTGCGGTCATCCGTAGCGAAGTGGCGATCCATGTCGCGCTTCTCCCATTCTGCCTTGAACTTGAGGCGAAGTTGTTCGCTCAGTTCCGCATCCGAGATAGCAGCATCCGCATCCACTTCGATTGCTTTGCCGCGCCGCTTCATACGATTCGCCCCAACTTCTGATGAATGTATTCCGAGAACATCTTATCGAACTGTTCCGGATGGTAGACCTTGGCATCCGCGAGGCGCGTCAGCCATGCATCGTCTTCGGGACTCTTGACAAGAGTGTAACCAATGTCTTCCATGTAGTCGATGATTTCCTTTTCCTGCCACTCGTCAAGGCTAACCTCAACGTCGGCACAGACCGTCTTGTATGCACTCATTTGATTTTCCTTCGCACAGCATCCGAATGCTTGCACTTGTGATGATAGGTAAAGCCGGTGCAGTTGCAGTCAATCTTGTTGCCGCTAACCGTCACGATGTATTCGCGTTTCTTGTCCGTAGACTTGACGCGAAAGGCACGCACGGCATCTTTCGACGGTGCGCCTGTTATGTATTCGATTGTGACGACATTGGCGAGCGCGATATTGCGAATAGCAATCGCAGCGTCACCCGTCATGCAGAACGTGTCTGCCTTTTCCCACTTCTGATTAGGAACAACGGTTCCCTCGCGCAAACCGAATTTGGTCTGCACGCGAATCTGCGAGCCGATTTTAGGCGCAGCGATCAAGCGGCATTCCTTTCGAACATGCGGTCGGTTTCATCGCACTTGTCGGTGATGATTTTCCGCAGGCTCGCAATGTATTCATCGTGCGACATGCCATCGCAACGCGGCTTGTGATTGTCGCGCATCCAGATAGCAGCGTCGAGCAACTTCCAGACTTGCGGGATGGTCAACGGAGTACGTGAACCGAGTTTCATGTTAACCCCAATCCTTACGGTCGTTGCATTCATCGTAACCGGCGTTATACGCCTCAACCTCTTCCGGAGTCAGGTCGGTGACTTCGGGACCGTTGTACGTACCATTCGGGTACTTGTGCGGATTGCGCGGTCGCCAGTAGTAATAGTCAGCCGCGCCACGGTCATACGGACCACCGTGATATTCGAACTGCGCGTATTTGTTGGTCATTACAGATAGTCCGGAGCGTCAGACGCCCAATCTTCAAGCTTGTCAGCCCAAAACCCGTCATCCTGCTCGACCGTAGCCGAGAGCAAGCCGACGTAGCGGACCACCATGATATCGCCACCGTCGCGCATCATAAGACGCACCTTGGCGGCACCGGCATCTTCCAACACCGTATGATAGCCCTGTTCGATCAACGAGCAGACCGCTTCGCAGACCGAGGCAAAATGTTTAACTTCCATACTCTAATCATACCGAATACCCTAAAAATAGGCAAGCGCAATAACCTTAATCTTATCAAGGACTTACGCGAGGGTAATTATAGGGGAATAACCCCAATAGAATCAAGGACTTACGGATGCCCTCTAGGACGCTCTAGGAAGCCCGTAGCGAGGCGCGAGGTCTAGGGGATATCAGGGTAGCGGGGTGGCTACAAAAGCGAGCCAAATGGCTACAGAATGCGTCCGATGTTCATCTTTTGGGAGTGTTCACGGAACATGAACAACCGGGAAACTTGAACAGGATATGTTAAATGCGCTCTAGCGCAGCCTTGCTCACTAAAAGCAAATGCCGCGCATTTGGAGGCGCGGCACGTTGGAACACTGGCAGCATTTCCTGCCCTTCATGGATCATGGGCTTATAACGGTTTGTACTGTAATACACAATCCCATTGATCTTGTTTTTGAATGTCAGCAGCTTTTCGCCTTTGCGCAGGGGTATGGAGGGATTCACTTTTTACTCTTAGCCTTTTGTTCTTGTTTTAGCTTTTCTTGGAACATCTTGTACATGCCATGCTCGCGCCCGTAGGCTTCGATTTCCCATGGTGAGTTGAAGTATGTTTGCAGATCGTCCGCGTGTCCTAGATGGAACACCTCACCCTTGTAACGCGCCTTGCCATCCTTGTAGTCGAACAGTTCGTTGTTGAGATACTGCTTGACATGGGTGAGTTCGTGCGCGATATCATACATGATTTTCTTGACCCTGTAAAGAGTCTTTTTCGCCTTTCTGTTAATGCGCGAAGCATTGAGCGTCATGACAAACTTTTTCTTGCCGTTGGCGGGATCAATGCCTTCGTAGAACACCCATGCACCGTAGTCCTTGAAGTCCATGGCATCAGACTGAGATTCCAGATCATCGTTCTTGATGATCCGAATGCTGATGTTGGCTTTGCGTAGAACGGACGGTCTGACCAGTTTGTGCATCACAAAGTAGCAGTACCTTTTCAGGAACGCGAGGTCGCCTTTCTTAAGGTAGTCGCTTGTAATGCGGATCATCCCGTATCCTCTGGCTAGAGTGAGAAGAAGGAACGCTCTATTTAGACAACTCGCAGAAGCAAGGTATCCTTGTTGATTCTACCGTTCATTTTCAACGGCTTCGAATTTACGCCATCTAGCACCTTACGTAGTGCGATCTTGCCGCCATCTACCACCAACGGCAGAGTCTTTTCAGGCTTGCGTAGAGTCTTGGAGATAGACGTACTTTCCACGAAGTTGAGGATAGTCGTACCCTTGACCTTCAAGCCAGACTCGTCTTCTGCCATGTACACCCCAAGCTTGCGGGTCTTAGTGTTGTAAATCCACAACTGAATGGCACCCACCACCTTGACCGGATCGACGGATTGCAGCTTAAGGGAATCGTCCTTGACCTTGTACTTGATCTTCGAAACCATCTTCTCAAACGAAACCGGCTTTTTCTTGCGCGGCTTGCGTGATGCGGAAGCGTTCGAAGCAAGCTTGAGCGCATCCTTGATGATGTTCGAATGGGCGTGTAACAGGTTCAGGAGGCGCGACTTTGTATAGTGCGAGTAGCCCTCTTTCAGTTCCTTGTCCTTACCCTGTGCGGCTTCGAAAATTTCTCGCGACTGCTCACGGAAGAACTCCGCAATGCGATTCGCATGAACAGGCTTCACGTTGTTGTCGATCATCCACTGATATGCGTTCAACTTGTTGGAGTCGCCGCGCACACCATAGTCGTCAATGAGTCCCTGCATTTCGCCAATGATTTCGTCGGTCTTGGCGAGGACGCGCTGCTGAATCGAAACCACGTTCGACTTGTCCACTGTCACAGGCTTCGCCGCTTTGAGTGCTTCGCGAAACTCATGCGTCATGCGCTTGATCGTTTCTTCCGAAGACTTCGGCACAGGGAACCCGCGCTCTTTCATGCGCACGGTCCAAGCAAGTGTCTGGAAATGGCGAGCAATGCCGGGAGTCGTCTTGAGAATCTTAGCCGCGTCTTTCTCGTCGCGTTCGACGTTGTACCAGTTCAATGCCTTGATGGTATCAATGAGTCCCGGTGCTTCCTTCGAAGTCCACTTCGGTTCATGATCGACGGGTGCGTGCACTCTACGAGTGCGCACTTGCTTGACCTTTGCCACGATTAGAATACCGCGATAACGTTTTCGACGCGGAACGAACGCCAACCGGAGTTCTCAACGTCCCACACGGAAATCGTGAGCGGGGTTGTCTCGGTCAGCATGGGTGCCTTGTTACGATACTCTTCCGGAAGATACTCAGGGCGTAGCGTACACTGTAGCGTGCGCTCAGTCCCATCCACCTTCTCAAAGGTAATATTCAGCACGCCGTCGCGCAGCTTGCTCACCAGATCATTGTAACTATACTTCATGTTCAAACCCTCGGCGTAGAAAACGCTTTATACAGGAAGTATTGTACAGTATTCCGTAGCCCCTCGTCAAGCTCAATTCGCGGTCCACCCCAACCCAATGATTTCGCTAGAGAAATGTCAGGGCATCGTTGTAATGGATCGTCTACCGGGAGCGAGTGGTAAATCAAATTAGACTTATTGCCTGTAATTTTAATTACAGCATCAGCCAATTCAAGCATCGTATACTCTTTTGGATTGCCGATATTGACCGGCGACTTGTAATTTGACTTCCAGACAATCATGATGGCATTGATAAGGTCTTCGACGTAACAGAAGGAACGTGACTGTGTGCCGTCACCGTAGATGGTAATGTCTTCGCCCCTGAGTGCCTGATTGATGAAGTTTGTCACCACGCGCCCATCATTAGCAAGCATGTGAGGACCGTAAGTATTGAAAATGCGGACCACGCGAATATCCGTACCGCTTTGCTTCTGGTAGTCGAAGAAGAGGGCTTCAGCCGCTCGCTTACCTTCATCATAGCACGCTCTTGGACCGAAACAATTGACGCTACCTCGGTACTCTTCCGGTTGAGGATGTACCTCTGGATCACCGTAAACTTCCGAAGTAGATGTTTGGAGAATCTTAGCTCCCCATTTCGTTGCGTATGCCAAGGCATAATTCGCTCCTAGGACACAGGTGAGTGTCGTCTGGATGGGCATGTTCTGATAGAACGGCGGCGAAGCGGGGCAGGCTAGATTGAAGATGCCGTCATACGGACCATGATCATCAAGCGTTTCCCATGTCATCTTATCGCAAACATCCATGTCTACGAATTCGAAACGGTTGTAGCCATACTTGCGAAGCTTCGGTAGATTGGTGCCATCCGAAGATGACAGGTTATCCACCGCAAAGACCTTACAGGTTTCATCCAACTCAATCAATCTTTCACACAGATGGCTACCGAGGAATCCCGCGCCACCTGTCACAATATATCGCTTTCCCATGATTACACCACCGTTTTGCGAATTACCTTCTTGATCAGTTTCTCTTCGAAGCCATAGCCGTACAGAACCTTGGAAAAGACTTCCTTGATTTCCTTGAGCTTACAAGTCTTCTGCTTGACCACGATACCGTGATATCCTGCTTTGCCCATGCGCTCGACGTAGCCCTTCGGGTCGCCTAGGATAGCCGAGAAGAGTTCTACATCCTTCTCTTCTGGCGAAAGCTTATCAAACAACACGATGTTGAACCGGTGTCCGCACTCATGCGGATCGGCTTTATGCCCATGCTTCGATTGCATGAACGTCATGATCGTGTGGTTGTTCGATTCTTCCTGATAGCTGCCAAAGACGATTGCATCACAATTGGTTATCACTTCGCTTACCTTTTCTTGACTTAGTTTTTGGTTTTGCTGCTTTGTTCGTGCCACGGTTCATTTTCTCCGATTCTTCTTCGTTTTCTACGCTATCGTGCATCCATCGTGTAAGATAGTAGGAGTCAATGATATCCGTCACAGGGGAGGTGAGAGTTCTGGTCTTGGGACCATACACGCCCACTAGGTCGCGATTCGTCAGTTCAAAGAACGCAAGCCACATGGCTTCCTTGTTTGCGTTGCCCTTGCCCGTTGCGTACTTCTTGATGACGCTAGGGGCAATGGTCGAAAACTGGTAGCCTTCCTTATACAACAGGTACTTGAGGAGTCCGCAGTTCTCGGCAAGGTTGAACACTCGTCCCTTGGCTGCGAACGCATAGTCCTCAATTAGTATGTATGTCGATTCCTTGTCGAAGGGTGAGAGGATGTTCAACACCCAAGAAGCAATGTTCTCGTAGCGTTGCTGATCCGTGAGGTACTCGTCATGAGGATCACCTAGTATATGGTCATCGAAGGTGAAACCATGATGCTTCTTGTTCTCATGCAGAAAGTGAAAATAACAGTCGTCAAAGTTCTTACTGTTAGCGACACAGACGGCAGGACAAGTCAGGCTATAGTCAATTCCAATTAGAGTCATTGTCATCGTCGTCACCTAGTCCATCGTCTTCGAACTCTTCCCAATCTTCGTCAACAACGGTCCCGGCAATCTCGCCACAGAACGGGCAAGTCTCAGGATCGTAGTGCACCTGATCGGAGTCATAGATGATGCGACACTGGCTTCCACAGTTCTCGCAATGCAATTCTCGTTCTAGTTCTGCCATGGGATACTCCTGAGTGCTATGTGATATTTAGTCGGCTGCTTTGGTGAGATACATCTGATAGAACAACAGCCCTTTCTTTATTACAACTTCTCGTAGATCTTCTATTTCACCATCATCACCCGTCGTCTTAAATGGGATTAGTGAGAGCTTGTTGCCATACACTTCAATGAATGCGTCTATGGCAATATGTGGGTGATTGAACGCATCTTTCTTTGAATCCTCGTCGCCATACGCATAGTCATCGAATATCAATACGCCACCAACTCTCAGGAGTTGGAACGCGAGGGCAGCGTCTAGAAATACGTCTGCTGCGAGGTGCGATCCGTCAATGTAGATGAAATCGAACTTGGCACCGTTTTCAATCAACAATTCGGCAAGAGCGACCGAAGACAATCTCTTCTTCTTCCAGATGGATAAATCGTATGTGGAGTCAACCAGTTTCTTCATGTTCCGGTCATATCGACCTTCGACCGAATCGAAATCAATCCCGGCATGTTCCGCGCCACCCTGCCACGTATCAATACAGACAATCTCTATCGGAGCGTTGCTCTGCTTTCTAATCTTTTCGACAAGATGGATTGTAGAGCGACCTTCGAAGCTCCCGATTTCAAGAATCCTGTGTGGCTGAAACTTTGTGATGATAGCGTTCCATAGAACCGTGTGCTTCGAAAACCAATCGGTCGTGAATTCATAATCACCCTTAAACACATACTCCATATATCACCCGTTGTCGATATAGACCATGAACTGCGCACCCTTGTTACGTGGATTGCGCCAGTTGTAGAATTCGTGGAGGTATGCATCGTCCAGAATCTTGTGGGTTACTTCTCTCCAATCATACGGTTCAAACACACGGAAGTTGTTCTTGCCTTTCAGGTAGAGGTTCTTGAAGTTGATGAACTTGTTTAGTCCATCTTCCGCATAACTCAGATGCCACTCGCCAGTGATATACTTGACGTTCTTAGTCAGGAACTCGTAGTTCTCTTCGGTGAAGATATCGTATTCGGCACCCTCAACATCAACCTTAAGGAAGTCGATTTTCTCTAGTTGCGCGTCCGCAAGGAAGTCCTTGAACGTCTTGACCTTTAGCGTGCTTCCAATGGGAACGTCACCCGCAAGCCAATCGGTGTCAGTTACCTTGCGCTCTTCCGTAGTTCCACCAATCGCATAGTTGAATACCTTTGTAGGAGCAATCAATTTAGACATGTTGTTGGTAAGTGTGGGGATGAGTGATGGTGATGGTTCTACCGCGACCACAAGCGCACCCGCTCGTCCGTAAAGCTTGTTCTTGAATGACCATGGGAATAGCCCGATGTTAGCCCCAAGATCAACCACAACATCACCATCCTGAACTGAACGATACCGTTCATAGATTCTCTCCGTGATTACTTCGCGGAGAAGACAAGAGGTGAAAGTTGGATCGTTGTTTGTGGTGTCCAACCCATTTACTTCTTCTGGCTTGAATTCAATGAACGGCTCCGAGAGCATGTACTCCGTGGCGTGCTTAGTGCGATTGGAGGTATCCTTCATAGCGCGGATGATATCCTTGCTCACTAGGTCAGGATGTACCCACCAGTCTTCGAAGTTGGATACGCCGTCTGGTGAGATATCCGAGACTACGAGTTCGTAGCCACGCTCGCGCAGAAACGCACGCGACAGGTTCCGGTACTGTCCCGTCATGTCCACGTAGTCATCATGCTCATACGTGATGACGGCGAACTTGATCAGGTTGAACGGAATGCGTGTCATGATTTCGTAGGTCGTGGATGCGGGTTCGCAGTCCAACTGTAGGTAGTCGATCACACCATTGACCGCAATCTTCTGAGTGAGTTCGATGTAATCCGTCTTGAGTGCATCCTGATTGAGTACAGGGTTCTTGCGAGCGGCAGCGTAGGATGCGGCAAGGTTCTTATCCCATTCGATACCCACACCCGTCCAACCCAACTCTTCTAGGAGTTTGGTATTGTTGCCGTGATCTGGACCGGCAGTGCCGATTTCCAGATACGTGCCATTGCGCTTGCCGTCGAGCATGGAGAGGGTGAACAAGTCCTGATAGACCTGAGAGAAGTTGCGGTAGATCTTATCGTAATCCTTGAACTTGTAACGCAACTGAGACTTCTGCCAAATCTTGTACGGACGCAGTACGTGTGACTCTGCCGTGACACCCAACATGTTCAGATTGTTCTGGACGGCTCCGATATGTACACCGTCCATGACATACTTGTACTTGTCGCGCAGTTCTACGAGTAGCGCACGGCACTCGTCAACCTTACCCCACCACCATGAACAGACCATCTTCTCAAAGATCAGTCCGTACTTACCGGGATACTCAACGTAGCCACGGAGCGGAACCTGATTGAAGTCTGCGAAGTCTAGCCCCTGCTGCGCATAGAGGTATCCGGAGACACGATCTAGAGTGCGCTCATAGAAACGCGATAGCAGGAAGTAGGCTTCCGGACGCTTAGGCAGCAACAGGACTGCGTGCTTGTAGAACACGCGCACGGTGTTGTTGCGGCGCGTCTGGCGTTCGAAGCACAGACCCACCTTGAGCAAGCACTCGTAGGCTAGATTCATGTCGTTGGTGCGTTCAGCCGCACGCAGGAAGAACCCGATAGCGGCTGACGTTTGCTTTAGCTCTTCGTAGATCAGAGCGATCTGATAGTTGAGTTCAGCATTCTCGGTGTCGCGAATGTACTTCGTAATCGCTGCGGTTAGTTTAGTTACGTCCACTTACATACCCCTCAATTACGCGCTTCGGTACCTTGACCACAAACGCGGCATTATCTTGATAGCCGAAGCTGAGTAGGAAGTTCCCATCGTGTTCAGCCATACCACAACAGAATTCAATCTCAGCATCCATGAATGAGAATGGTGCGCCATAGCGAACCACGTTCCAATCCTTATCCCAAACGATGAAGCAGTGGCGATAGGTCGCATCCTTGCGCCCGTCAGGGTTGCGCCAGAACTTAGTGAGAACGTGAGCTACAGCAATGCGATAGTCACCAAACGGAATCACATGACTCCCGCCGCGATACTCATACGGTGCTTCGACAACACGATCACTCTGGAATACCACTTCACAGGTCTTCTTGACCGGATCGACCTTGACGATTTCGGTCGGGTTACTCCACTTCACGAAATGGAATGGCATGTCGAGAATCGGCATCCAGTTCTTTTCGCAGTACGTGTTATCTAGACCGGGAGCGGGGATGCGCCAACGTGTGACTTCCTTGATTCCATCCGAAGTGTATTGGACTTCGGAGAGTTCCATGCGCCCCTGACCATTCGTTGTGGTGTCACGCCGCACACCACAGAGGTAAAGCTTGCCGTCCCAACGGAACAGGCGAGCGTCTTCCAGACCGACGAATTCCCAAATGGGTTTCTTGTCGTGAATGGCAGTGTCCACCTTGCGAATGTCCTTGATCGTCAGATCAGCATTCAGCTTCGCGAGGTAGTTAGTTGTGGTCAACGTCAGGTCATCTTCCGGACAGAGATACGTCAACGGACCCCACTGGTGTTGGAACTTACCCTTCTCCGAATGGACGATGGTGTACTGACAGTGCCGAATAGTGGTGAGGATATCACCACCATCGACGTAGACAGAGGGATTCAGTTGAGCCGTGCCGTTGGTAGGAAACTCATTAGGGATGATAAGCGGATGGATTGACCCACCCGCATTCAAGGCTTTGTACACTAGGTTCATGGTATTGCTAACGCCTCACGGATGTTTACATACTTACCCATCAATTCCCATCGCTTGTCGATGACGTAGTTGTAATACTTACACCGCGCCTTGGACTTAAGATGGTTCTCTTTCTCGCTATCATCTATGTATACCAATCCCGTAGAGTTCAGATTCTCGTTGTTGAACTCGGTGAGTAGTGGGAAGTTGTACACTCTAGGGAGATTGAGGAAGAGGACGTTCTCCACAATGGGCATGAACTCTCCACCATTGGCAACCAGATTGTATGAGCCGTCTGGATTCTGTAGGATGCCCAACAGCCATTCCACGGATCCACGGTTCATCAGGCGTGCGGTTCCCCAAAACCTACCGTGTTGCAACTTGAGATTCACACCGTAGAGTTCTTCGCTATCATCCATACGGATCAACTGGATGATATTCCAGTTAGGCGGAAGGTTCTCGACAAACTCTTTCCACGTAAACGTCCAATAGAAAATACTATCGAAGTTCATATCGTCATCACAGAAGATGACATATTCTTCGTCGGTGTTATCCAACCAATCTCTCATGTTTTCGATTTGAGATATTGCGCAGCCGATCTGCAATGGTGACAATGCGAATCTTGCGCTTTCTGGAATTACGTTCACATCAACGCTATCTTTGATTTCTGAATAGCGATCCACGATGAATGGACGGTGTGGGATCCCATACATGTCCAATTGCTGCTTCATGAAGTTCCTGCGGTTCACACTTTCCTTGAGGGAAATGTAGCGAACCGTAGGGAAACCCTTCAAGGTGTTTTCAAACACATTCGGCATATCATTCTGTAGTTCATTAAGCATTAGATTTCACATACTCCCGCAACACATGCTAAAGTCTTGGCACTCTCAGTATTGTCGGTGCCTTCACGGAACTGAGTCCAATCAATATCTAGGCGTTGCGCCGCGACCAGTTCGTTGTACTTCTCTTCCGTGATTTCCTCATACGGAGCCTGACGGTAGCTGCCGGTGTCACGCGGCAGGAACGATACGCCGGATAGAGTGTCGATGTTCTTGTAGACCCATGCGCCAACTTCCATCCATTCATCGTCGCCCACGTAGACCGTGATCGACGGCTTGTGTTCGCACCAATGTTCCTGATAGACCTTCCACAGTTCCAACTGCTGAATCGCGGTTACGTTGGCAGTGACCACTGCGCCTTCGGGAGCCTTCTGAGGGAATCCGAAGACCCAACGCTGCGCACCATAGAAGTCATCCTCTGCGGTGTAGCCGTGGGATACCATGAAGTCTGCGAGTGGATCTTTTTTGTCACCACGCACGCGCCGAATGTAGTACGGAGCATAGCGAGGATGAATACCGGATGCGGAATCGACTAGCTGCGACACGGTGCCGGATGGCTTGACACAAGTGATGGCTGCGGCTTGATTGATGCCGAGGATCTTCGCGTATTGCTTGTTGACATTGACGGCAATCTCACGCAGCCTACTCAGGTTATCAGCTAATCCATTCACCGGACTGTTCATCAGGGGATTGTCCATGATGCCCGTCAGCGACACACCGAGAAGTGCTTCCTCTTCCGTGTTGTTCTTCCAACGCTTAGACAGATAACGGAAGTTAGTCTGCGTGGCTTGGAGTGTGCCGAGAATCGTTGCGAGTGTGACTTTGCGTGCGAGGGTTGCAAGATCATCTTCCGCACGCACAACCACTTCACTGAGATTACAGAACTGGTCTGGACGCAGAATGATTTCAGAGCAAGGATTCGTACCATAGTCGATGTTCTCGTCGCGTCTGCCGTACTTGGCAGCGACAAGCTGCGAAGCTTCACGCGAGAAGATACCACGTTCACCAGACTTGGAGTTGTAGAGAGCAACCCATTCGCGAATGAATGTTTCCATGGATGGCTTGCGCTCGTACACTGCGGAGATATTCGCAAGCTGACGATGCGGATCGGATACCCACCACTGACCAGACTTCGCGTTACGTAGATAGTCATCGTTCAGGTCGGAGAGGCAGATCAATGCGGAGCGGCGAACACCACCGACAACCACGATATCCGCAACCTTACAGACGATATCGGAACACTCTAGCGTTGTAAGCTTTCTTCCTCTAGCCTTCTGAAAGACCTGTCGAGTGAATTCGAATAGGTCAGCAAGAGGCTCGGGACCAGAAGCACGCCCACCAAACGTCTTAAGTCGTTCACCCGCCTTTCGCACCTTAGATACGTCATAGCGAGCAAGTTTACCGGAATAGAGCAGAGAGATAAATTCACGATATGCGGTTGCCCACCCAATCTTTGAATCACGGACGACGATGGTTGTTTCTGTTTCGTGGATTTCATCTGGAATCTCCGGAAGTTTGTTTGTGTAGCGAGACTCGACTGAGTAGCCGACTCCGGTGCCGCACATGAGGATGTACATGATTTCATCAAAGACCTTGGGGTTGTCGATGACTGCATACGAGCAATTGTAGCCTGCGACCTGATCCTTCTCTAGTGCCGGTCCTGCCGTCATCAGCGCACGCATGGATGGCATGACTTCTAGGTTCAGGATTCCTTCGCGGAGTTCATCCCATGGGATTTTCTTGTTGTTGTTCGTGAACTTCTTGAAGTGGTTGAGGTAGCGATCAACCGTTTCATCCCAAGTCTCCCGGCGACCTAGATCGTCGCGGTAGCGTGCGTAACGGGAAATGTGGATGTAATCCTGATAGATGGATGGTAGGCGTGAAGTCATGATAGTCCCTTAGAGTGTGTTCTTGAATTCTTTGACGGCTACAGGCACTATAGGTTCAATCAACTGTAGCATGGCTTCCGCATAGACGCGGATTTCATATTGTGAATGCTCATGGAGTCTGAGGCGCAGGAAGTGGAACAGGTTGTGTAGATCGACGGTGGCGAACATGCGCGAATATGCGCCGACAGGAAGTACGGAGCGTGCGAGTTCGCGAGGGCAACCCTTCGCAATGAGTGTTCTGTAAGTTGTGAATGCCGCTTCATTCTGTTCGTCAATCTCGCGGCGCATCCATCCGGCTTGAGGATGTTGTTCGTTGGTACGCATCTGTTTGTTCGAAGTGGACTGAGTGGTGATCTGTTCCACTGCCGGGACGTAATAGCCTTCATCCAGTTCAGTGTAGCGTGCGGAGATTTCGTTGTATGCCCATGTGCGGTGACGGTGCCACTGACGGAACACAAAGATAGGAGCCTTGACTTCAAAGGTGAACGTCACTGATTCAAAAGGCGAAGTGTGGCGATTCTTCATCAGGTACGCGATTAGCTTCGCATCCTTCTGTTCGTCACCCTCGCGCCAGTCGGCATCGTAGGATACGCGAGCGGAGCGAACGATGGAGAGGTCGTTGCCCATGGAATCCACAAGACGGACAAAGCCGCCGTCGAGAACCTCGACTACGTTATCTTCCGGAACTGCGTACTGCGCAATGTTCACGTTGTTCGGATTGGGAAGGACTTCCTTCACGGTCACACCCAACGGACCTTCGGCTAGAACGATCTCCGGTACGTGTTCCGGAACGGGCGAAGGTTCAAATCCACCAATGTCACTGCTTCTCATACTCTTTTCCACCTTTGAAATCTTAACATAGCCAATGCACCCTTGTATGTGTTCTCGCGAATCAATGCTTGTACGTCATGTCCCGCAAGTACCATATCGTTGATATCCTTCTGCTCTAAGTCAGACGGGAAGATAACAACCTTGTATCCCTTATCTATCGCGACTTCCAAAGCCTTCGCAATCTGTTTGTTGCGTGGCTCGTTGTCGAAGATTAGCGTCCAGTCTCCGGTAGCAAAATAATCCACAACGCCAAGAAGATTAGAGTCGCCGCTTGCCACACAGTTATCAACAAAGAGACTATCAAACTGACCTTCAACCACGTAGGAGGGTTTGCTAAGATCGAGTCGATGCGCTCCGAAAATCTTTCTGTCAACGTCCGATACTTTGATACTGACATACCGTAGTCCGTTACTCTTATCTATGGCACGCCCCGCTACGTGCGTTACATATCCACCGCGATCCGTGTATAGTAACACGATTCGGGCATCGTTGGGAACTTCTTTCTCTGTCTTTCCGTGATCCGGAAAATCCGCATTGAGGAAGTCGAAGAACTTATCCGTGTAGTAGATATCGTTCCAGAACTTCTCCGGAATGCGTCGGTCCAATATATAGGCACGCGCAGGATGCTCTTCGGGGAGCGCGTAGATGCTTGATATGCTTAGATTTTTTGGATGGTTGCGGAAATACTCTGCGGCATTTCCTTTCAGGTTGCCGAAGTCAGGTTTCTCCACAGGCGCGTGCTTGTTCGCACCCGCGCAATACTTCTCCAAGACGTATTCCTTATACGCATTAGAGTCAATTGCTTCAATCAAATGTCCGAGGGAGATTGACTTACCACAATTATGACAACGGTAAGCATACGATTCGATGCCGTGGAGTTTGTAAATGTATCCGCGCTTCTTGCTCTTACTCTTATTAGAGTCGAGGCAGAAGGGACAACGGCAATTATAGAGGTCTGGTTTCTTTTGTGTGAAACCCTCTAATCGGTATTGTATTAGTCCGATGAATTTGCGATCAATGTAGATACTCATACATGGTATGATACCACGTATGGCTCAACTAATCAAGGGTGATTATGCGCCGAGTCCGAAGAACTTGTTGAGGATCCAACCGACGACACCGGCAGCACCCACCACGATCCAACGCCACTTGTCGATATCAGATATCTTAGCCTGATACTCAGCGTGTTGGTGTTTCATTTCCTCACGAATGCCTTTCATTTCCGCAAGGATGCGGTGTTCCGACGCTTCTAGTCTAGCGTAAACATCCTTGATTTCTTCGTTGTTTTCGTATCTACGGTTTTCGATCATTTCCTGTATCTTTCCTAGGGTAACATCAAACTTACCATAGATGACATTGAAGAAAGCTACTTTCTCCTTGAGAGAAGAGAGTTCCACTTCCAGTCTATTTATGGATGCTTCGTTCCTTAATACTGCTTGTTCCAGATCCATGATTTACTTCTTATTCCGTAGGATTTCATTCGCTTCGGCAACAACACGTTGCACTTCACGCACATATTCCTGTAGTGAGGTTAACTGTTCGGCGTTTGCGTGACAGGCTGTGTAGTTTTCGGTGACTCTTGCGAGGGCTTGATTGGCTGCAATTCCCGAGCCGGTTGCATCAGAGCTTCGGGTGCTGTCGGCATCTCGACCTGTAGCAGCGTCGTCGTGGAGCGACACCCAACCATTAGAAAGCTCAGTGCGATCAGGGACATTATTGGTAGCTTGTTCACGGTACACATACTCCTTTTTGGTAATCACTTTCACGCGGTCTACGTATTTAGTGACAATGCGTTCTTTGACATTGGCAATTTCTGCGACGAGTTTCGTCTGCAATTCGGCTTTCTCTGTCTCCAACTTGGCGGCATCGGCTTCCATCTTCGCAATGATTGCGGTATAGTGGTTTGACGCAAACGTGTGTCCGGTCTTGTATCCGCCACCGAAGAGTGCGCCGACTACTAATACGGCTGCGACGATGTATGCGGCTAGACGGTACTGTGGTGGAATCAGATTCACTGGATTGATTAGTTTCATGTCTCTAGCCCCTATATCTGTAGAATTCAGTTTCAGTGTTCGCTACTGGCGTAAGAGGGCGAGCCTCATACGATTCTTCGTGACCAATAACCTCTTCACCCATGTACTCATTACCATAGCCATCGTCCATTCCACTACGGTTGTAATAACCCGTCTGGTACTTTGTGATCTTCTCCTGACCACGCGACCATGCAGCTACACCGAGGACCGCACCCATCGCGACATGGAACAGCCCGCCGCCCTTGAGCGTGAGAGGATTCCATTCAAGAGTGGCAGTGCCGTAGTGAACCTGTAGCCATGCGTGAAGAATCGGAAAGATCAGGAAGTCGGTGACACACACCACCAGATACATCCATCCCATTGCCGGTCGCCACTTGCGGTCCAACCAGTCTTCGCGGTATCTTGCCGCTGTCTTTCTTTTCTTCTTTACTGGTTGACTCACGTTCCACCCGATAAGACCCTCTTCGCGATATCATAGTATTTGAGTCGTTCTGCTAATCCATTGGTTCCGCCGTTGATCTTGATCGTCTGACCATTCAGATCATCACGGTCTGCGTACATATTTAGGTTATTGACAGTCCAGAACCATAGGGCTGTTTCAATGGCACCGACAGGGGATCGTGATACGTAGTCGGGGTCTTCCAGTAGGTTAATACCGAGAGCCTGCCCACAAAGCCTGTAGTTTCGCTTGCCGGTGAGTTGAATAAACCCACGCCCACGGAATCTCCATCCGTCGCCGCTCGCTTCGCTTCCATTCTCCATGCGATTCGCATAGACGCGGTTGGCGATTCTCTGCGGCTGCTTTGCATACGCATTAGCTAATTCTAATGTGGGGAAATACTTCTTGAACGTCTTCTGTAGTCCTGTGGCTGAGTAGTTCAGGTTCTCGGAGATTACTGTGAACTGCCCACACTCATGCGCTAGCTGCGCAAGAAAAGATGCGCGGCGATTGAGCGTCTTGAGCGATCCGTTCTGAAACGCATCGTCAAGCACCATCACCAACAGGTCGAGGTCTAGCTTCGACTTCGCTGCGTTGGGGAACATGGCAAAGAGCATTGGCTTCGTGAACATTAGAGGTTTACCTGTACTGCGCGAATGACGGCGGGATATGCGGATGGTGCAAAGGCAGTCGCTTCCGGCGCATAGATTTTGAGTTGAGTGTTGTCGGTTGCCCACATGAGTTGTAGATTACTACCCGCTTCCATATGCTGAACAAATGACCATGATGGATATAGTCGAGCTTCAATTGAGCCTGAACCAAACAACGACATTTCGGTAGATGATCCCGGTGCGTCCACACCATTCACGCGCACCCACAACCAGACTCGACCTATCTGGTTCTTCGGAGCTTCTAGATGTAGTCTGAATTCGAACTGATAGAGTCCACTGTCTGCGACGGTGACTTCTGATGTGTTGGCTACATTGACATGTGGACACTTCAATCCATTGCCATTCCAAGTGACGGGATATGCGGTATTGGCTTGCGCAGCCGTCTGCGCTACCGTGGAATAGAATGTGCCAGTGTGTAACTGAGGGAAGATGGTTGGTCTTACGAGCAACTGCCCATCGACGGCACCTACATGGAGGACGGCTGCGACGGACAGTGCGATATCGGGTGCCGCAGGCTTGACTTTCGTGAGTGCGCCGGGAATCGTCGGGTGCGCCCACAACAGGTCGCCAATCGCCCATGTCTCACCAACGGCTGCACCAGTGGTGTTCAATCCACGCACCTTACCGAATGTGGTTGCTCGACCGATTTCATCAGGAGCGATTTCTTCGGTCAGCACACCTACGGTGTAGAGTGGAGGGAACGCGCCATTGGCTGTGAACGGAACGACAGTCGGAGTGTGTTCTCCACCCACCGGTTCATCCACTCCTGCGAACATCACAAAGGAACCCTGCGGAAGAGTTGCGAGTGTATGATTACAGACGCGAATGTAGTTCTCTAGTCCTACCTGACAGACGGTACCATCCGGCTGATATACGTCGAGACACTCTTCGGTGGGATTCCATGCGAGCGAGCCTGCGGGAACAATCGGTTCGCCGGGACCGGCAGTGTTGAATTCCAGAATGCGAATGTCGGTCGGGTGCTGATGATCATCCAGTGCGTCGAAGCGAACAGCACCGGTACCGCCGCCACCCCATGCCATCGTGCCAATCTTGTTCATCACCTCTGCGAGTTGTGAACGCAGGCGAGTCATTTCCTTGGAGATAGGATCCGGTGACTCATTCACACGGTCGGAGGGTGCAATCTTGATGTGTTCAGCCGAGGAGTGAACCAGATTGGCACTCGGAGTGAATAGTTTCTCTTCGACCAAAAGTGGCGGATCTATTGGCTTTTCGACCGTTTTGGGCAGATTAGTGAATAGATTCTCGGTCAGTTTCTCTTCGCGAGCAATCGACTCTTCTAGCGCGAGGTCGGGCTGACCAATATTCCGCGCCATCCGAGCAAGTAGTTTCTTTTCTTCAAGGGATTTCATTGCAACACCAACCCGTCGAGGTACACTGTCTTACCACCGCGAATGATTGCGGTCGTGACCTTGCGACGGTTTGGGCGATTGCGTACATGAGATACGTGAACCCATCCGGAGTTCGGTCCTTCCAGTGGATTGTAGAACTCAAGGATGACCTGATCGAACTCCACGTTCTTGATGATCCACCGTGCGAGCGTAGGATTGCCAATGCCCTGTACTTCGGTGTCTGCGGCTTCGCCCCAACAGTGCTGAGACTTGGCGGATCCGTTGACGGCTTTGTTCAGAGCAGGGCTGCGAAAGCCGGATGACAGAATCACTGGTCGAGCATAGTTCTCGCGAATCGGATCCAGTACGTTGCGAGCGAGCGCACGCATGTTCCCAATCAGTTCGTCTGCGAACTCGGCTGGTGGCATGTTGTTGATGCCCTTGCGAACGGCAGTCTGTGACTTACAGAACTCTTCCAGAGTGAAATACTTCGATAGCTTCATGATTACTTGCTTCCATATTTTAGGTACACCATTGCGCCCGTCTGTTCATTCTCAAGGACGATTGCTTCATCCCAATGCTTGCGACCATACTCACGAATCTCTTCGAAGTATGGCGAACCCTCAAGATACTTCTCGTAGTGTTCGTACTTGCGCTTTCCCAAGTATGCCTTGTGATAGGTGGTAGGATCCACCACAAACACTTGCTTGCCTGCGAATCTCTTGCGGCGAATAGGCTTACCCAAGATAGGGTCCATGCCATGAATATTCCCTTCGCCACCAATGACGGGAGACATTCCACCGCCGACAGAGTTGGCTACATCTTCCTTGATGTGGTCTTCGCCCAATTCCTTCTCCCAACGCTTGACTAGCGCACGGTGGAAAGCGGCTTCCTGAGACTGTTCACCATGCTTCGCTGCCATCTTCTTCGCTACGTTCTTGTGGGATTCGATACGACCCTTGAGGATTTCCTTCTCAGGATCGTAGCCTTCCTTCATGTCAGCCTTCGCCTTCTTTTCCATCTTGTCCAGACGGTCATAGTAGTCGGGGAACTCGTCTAGATGGTCGCGAGCAATCTCATGCGCTTCGTCATCTGAGTTGGTATGTTCGCGCTCGACCTTGATGCCCTTGTCGATCTGCGCCTGAATCTCTTCGACTTCCTTGTTGTGCTTCTTCGCAATGGACTCAGCCGAAGGAGTCTGCTTGCCGATTTTGTCTTCTCGCACGATGCGCTCCTGCCGGTGAATGGATCCGGTATGCGATTGATGAATGGACGCTGCAAGCTTGGCGCGAGCATCCTTCTTGAGCATGTCGTACCATCCGTGGGACGGACCCTCGCCCTGCTTTGCGACGATGCTAGGTGAAGACCACTTAGTTTTAGCCTGTCTCAGCGTAGGGTAAATTGACTTGTATTTTTCCATGATTTGACCTTGACAGTTCTAATTCCAGCCTGTATAATACCTGTGTGGTTCTTTGAAGGGTTAATTCAAAGAGATCTAAGAACATTAGCAATCTTAAGATCTATAGGATAATCAGAAGATCTAACGTCCTTTCCTTCAATACCATGGACGATATCGGGCATCGTATTCAGGTAAACGAGAAACGTTTTCAAACTAGAATAGTCAGCCTGATCCATCTTATAGAACAGCAATCGGGTTCCCGGTTCAATCCCAAACATATTGTAGATCAGACTAAGATGATTGAGAATCAGATTCTCTTTCAACTCACCTGACTGCCGGTATCGTTGAAGAAGTCTCTTGACATATCGAAATGTCTTGTAGTCCTCTTCAAATTCAGACTTTACGTAATTCAGCTTATCGTAAGCTTTGATGGCGTAAAGCAGCACAGTATCATTGTTAAGTTGTTCCATAGTGATTAGGTGTACTCGTTCGTATTTCCTGAGTCATCGTCCCTGCGTGCTTTAGGATACTTCATCCACTCGGAAGGTTCCCGTCGATCCTGCTGCTCTGGTTCCACCGTTTCGGGGATGCCAAGTTCTGCTAGGTCATCCAGTTCTTCCTGATCCACGATCTGAGCATAGCCCTCAACCGCACCTTCCGGCGACAGGTTGTGAACCATGTAGACATAGTGACCGGAATCACCTAGCTGATACACCCACTCACCTTCCATCTGTAGCTGCTGCATGTTTGAGTGTGAAGGTAGAACGACACCGTAGCGTTCCAGAGTGCCACGCACCGCATTGACAAACAACGCGGAGTTCACGAATGGAGATTCGGTCACGGCATCTAGATCCGCGTTAGCCTTCTCCATATTAGAGATAGTGTATTCAGGATCCACATCAATTACGATGCGTTCCTCTTCCGTGAAGTATTCCTTAAACTTGAGGAGCATGATTTCCACCTTCGTCGTGATTGGCTTCCATTGGACCGCCAGTTCCCTTGTCTTGTATATCTAGCTTCGGTTCCGTATCGACATGCTTGTTGCCCTTAGCCTTCTTTGCGAGGGAAATGGCTTTCTGCGCAGCTTCCTTCACCTTGTCTTCGGTGATTAGCGTAACAGTTACATCAATCTCCACGCCTTCCTTGACATGAACGATCTTCACACCCTTGGTGTCGGTACCCTGTGAGGATAGACCCTTGTATGCCTTCACCGCTTCTTCTGGCGAGTGAGGACCGGAGAGCTTGCGACCGTCGCGCATCAGGTAGTGACCCTTTGCGGTCTTCTCAGCCCCTTTCGACATGTGGATGTTCGCATCGTATTCGGAGCGCGTTCCTTCGGTGACTTTCTCAGCCGGAAGATTGTTGGCAATCTTGCCTACAGCCTTCGTGATGCCCTTCGTGCGCTTGTCGATCTTGGCAAACATCTTGTCTTGGAAATACTTCTTGCGCTCGCCAGTGTGAATACGCCCTGCCATGTCAAATCCTGCGCCTGCCTTCTTGCGATCAGCAATTGCCTTGGAGACATAGGAAGCGAGTGTCGAGTTACTCACTTCATGGAGTTTCTTCTTGAGCCGACGAGTCTTAGCCACGCGAGCGGACTTACCCTCGGCATCGTGAGAATCCTCATCCAATTCAAGCCCTTGCGTGTGGTGATGGTGAGTGCCATGACCCTTATCGGAATTAGGACCGCCGATATGGTTGAACACGCCGATCACGTATGGGTTGCCGGAACGTGGGTGATGACCAATCGAAATCGTCTGGTGTAGCACCTTGTCGGTTTCGGTCGTCTTCTTGATGTACTTCGGATTGCCGCCGTTGTGATGATCGTTGGAGTATGCCCAATCCGTCGCTGCCTGATGGAACTCGTCCCATGAATGCACCTTCGGAATGTTACCCTCAAGGATAGTCTCTTCGCTTGTCGTTCCACGGCGCGGAGGAGGTCCGAGCTTGGATGGCTTGTAGTCACGATGATTGTCAGGTGGACCCTTCTGCTTGACTTTCTTTGCCATGCCTGCGAAGATCTGCTTGCGCAGTTCTGGATCCCAATCGTAAGGATGACCACCGTAAGGACCGGATGGATTTCTCATTTCCTTGACAACCTTGCCAGACTTGTCTAGCTTGGTTCCACGCAGGCGAGCGGATATGCGTGTAGCAATTCCCGGCATTGCCTTGTGTACACGCTCCCATGCTTCACCAGACTTAGCTTTGTAAATCTCGGCTTCTCTTTTCTTCATCCACTCTTGATGCTGTGCCATTAGCTTTGCATCTTCCTTGAGTTCATCTTCCTTGAGGCGAGACAGCAACGCGCCAATGACCTTTCCGCCACGCTCATGCTTGACGTAGTTGTTGTCGTTGACAACCTGTGGCTGTCCCTTGCCGCGATTGACGACAACGTGCGTGTCATAGCGGAGGACAACCTTACCCTTACCGTGCTGACCCTGTGGAGTCTTGTAGTGAACCATATCACCCGGCTTGACGTTATTGAATAGGTCGCTCATGTTACTTACCCTTACGTGCTGCGCGAACCTTCTGCTCGCGAATCTGGCGATACTTTTCCTGTGCGGAAACGACAGGAGCCACAACTTCCTCATTCTTCTTGTCGTCTTCTGGACTCCAACCGACATTAGGAGTAGTCTTGTCTGCGGCTTTGATTGCCTTGCCCATCTTCTTGACGTAGCCGCCGAAGTCCTTTGCCTTGAGTGCGGTTTGCGCTTGCTGATAGCGAGCCGTCGCAACCTTGGCAATGGTCGAGCGAGAGACTTCATCAAGAGTCTCTTCCTTCACAACCTTCATACCGAAGACATGAGGGAAGTATTCAGTGTCGTATGCCTTCTTACCCTTGCCTACCTTGACCGCAACGCGACCAGAAGAGGAAGAGTTGCCACGCTGCTCGCCCGACTGCCAACCGGTGATGGTATGGTGTTCTGGCTTGGAGCCTTCGTGATGCGAAGTGTGCATGAACTTGTGACCCACCTTGAGTTCGGTGCCATCCTTGTCCACTAGCTTGTAGCCGGGACCGTAAGGATTCTTTCCTTCCTCAATGGCTTCTTCCTTGGCAAGCAAGCGACCGGCGCGAGCAATACCCTTGATGCGATTCTGTGCGCCGCGCTTGAACTGGTCACGCAGTTCGGCGTTGACGTTCATCTGCTTTGTGGCATGAGCTAGCTTCTCGGGGTCTTTCTCGGCACCATTGACGTTGTATGGTGAGTGCTGATTGACTACCTTCATGTGACGGAATACGTCATCGTCAAATGACTTGGCAATGGAGGTTCCTGCGCGAACATGTCCACCCGCTTTCGCGAGATACGCAGCCATTGTTGCCTTCTTTAGTTCATTCAGTGCCTTGCTCATTTTGAGTTCTCCGTCTTCTTAGCCTTTGACATTGCCTTGCGTAGCCATGATCTTTCTAGCTCGCGTGCTTCTTCGTGTTTGCCTGCCGCTCTGAGAGCATCAAGCTTTGCCTTTGGGTGTGGTGTATGTAGGGGATGATCGTGTTCTACTGGTAGGACAGCCGAATCCCATGAACGAATGCGATTACGATTCGCGGCTGATTCGGTGCGTACTTTCTTTCCGCCGAGATAGGCTACGTTCGCACGCTTCGCAAAATGCTTGCGAATTCTCTGGAAGGAAGCCTGATCTTCCGGCGACATTTGCTTGAGTTCAGACTTGGGAAGCTGCTTGGAAAGGCTCTTCAATCCCTTGTAGGATAGACCCGATACGGCTTCGGTTGCCATTCGCCTCTTATCTAGGGAGCGAGCCAGTTCCTTTGCCTTCTTGCGAAGTGCATCGCCTACCTTGCGTCCGAGCGTCATGCGCGTATTGTCTAGCAATGCTTTAGCCAGTTCTTCCGTAGGATGAATGATTCCAACCTGTTTCCCGTTGCGCTTTGCGATCCATCCGCCACGGCGCATGGAGATAGCTCCATCCTTGTACGCAATGTCTTCACCTAGCTTTCTCTTAGCCACCGCAATCATCTTCTCGCGCTTGTTCGACTTGATCCAATCTGGATCGTTGCGAGAATCACTGTAGTAGGCTAGACGGTCAGCCGACTTACCGGCTTTCTTGATGTACTTGGAAAGACGCTTATCGGAGAGTTCGTTCAGTTCAGTCTCTTCCGAATAGCGACGGAAGCCGCCAGAGTGAACGGAGAAGTCGCCACCTAGCTCGCCGCCGAAGGATGCGCGGTTGGACGCGGCAAGCCGACGATTGCGCAGCTTCGTGGCAATGTCCTTGATCATCTGTTCGCGATTCTGGTCGCCGCCTTGCGCCGCATTTGGCTTAGGGGTAGGAGCCACGGTCTTCTTCTGTAGACCCGACTGCTTGACCGACAGGTTGCCGCCGAAGCCATGCTTCTTCACAAACTCCTGAAACTCAGGATTGTTCTTGTGCACCTTGGCAAGCTTGTCTTGCAAAGCCTTGGAGCCTTTGGTGTATGCGTTCACCCATGCTTTCTGAGACATGTCAGAGTACCTTCTTATTGTGCTGATAGCTAGAGACTAGACCACCAAATGCGCCGCCAGTGTACGAGCCACCGCCTGCATAGTTAGTGTACTGGACACCACCTACGCGAGAGTCATATGCGTTAGGCGGCATTCCCTTCACACCACGCTTGCGAAGCTTGTTCATCGTGAGCTTAGGCTTTACGTCTACTTGACCGGGAGTGCCACCCTTGTACGCAGCCACGGTTTCATCGGTTCCCCACTCTAGCACTTCTGCGAGGGTGTGGAACTTGTTGTCTTGAAGGAACTTGAGATAGCCTTCGATCTGATCCTGAAATCCTTTCAGTTCGGCATGAGAGGCTTCTACTAAGTTCAATGAGTTCTTGAAGATGAATGAGTTGGATAGAGAAATGTTCTCACAATCCAACCACTTACGAATGCGAGTCTGCTCTGACAACGGACGGTCGCGAGTGGCGTTGCGTTCACGCGACACCTTGTTAGTGACCGAGACAACCGTGTGAGAGAACGAATAATTCTCAAGAATGCTCTTGACAAGCTGAATCTTGTCCTGATCCGCATTACCGTTGATCAGGAGGTCGGCTCCCTGTTCGATCAATGGCTTCACTGCGCCGTTGAGAATCTGATCCATCTGGACTTCGACCAGATCGTATCGCTTGAGGATATTGTTGATCACGTAGTCCTTGCCACTGCCGGGACCGCCGAGAATGAACATTGCCTTGGATTCGGACATGTTTGCTTTCACCTTGTCATGAATGTGTGCACCGAGCTTCTTGTCGGAGTAGTGAGAAATAAATTCGTCGCGCTTGCCGCTCTTGACCAGCCCACGAAGCTTGGATGCGGACATTCCCTCAGATCCCTCTGCGTCTGGATCCCGGTGTCCTGCGGACTTGACTTCGATCTTCTTGAAGTTGTATTCCTTGCCGTTGTAGGCATGGAGTAGCTTATGGAATTCATGCACTCTGTCATCACCTACAACCATGGTAGCGTGTGTATGTCCCTTAGATTCAAGATGCTTGAGGGCATGAATTGCGTTCTTTACGTCGGGGTGGGATACGATGTTGGCACCCTTGAACATCTTCTTCATCGCATGGACTTTATCGCCATGGGAAAGAGGGTTCTTCTTCGGATCCTGAGAGTGGGATGGGAAGATGTAGTGCGATCCGCCTTTCTCTTCGGCGTGCTTCTGGACAGCCGAGACTAGCTTCCCATGACCGGATTCGGTGGGAGGATTGAAGCGTCCGAAGGTGAAAGTTGCGTGAGACATTGTACCGCTCTGTGGGTAATTTCCGACTTGATTATTTAGGTTTCTTTAAGCCCTTGATTCCACCGGCATTCAGGTTAGCCGAAGCAAACCCGCCTGCGCCACGGTCAACGAGCTTAGTAGGCTTAGAACCGACGATGGCTACATGCCCTTCCGGACCCGATTCCTTTTCGCCAATGTGGTGTTCAAATTCATCAGACTTTGCGAGAGCCTTAACAAGAACGTGCTTGGCACCGGCAAGGTGCTTATGAACCGCAAGAGTATTTCCAAAGGCTTCTTTATGAGATTGGATATGAGCCAGATGAGACTGCTTCTCACCTTCGATGCGAGCTTTGGTAGCCCCACCTTTGACAAGAGCTTTCTTAGCTTCGTGCTTCGCTTGGACATGGGCTGAGAGTCCACTGACAGACGGAGTAGTTCCACTGCGAACAGTGTGGTTGATGTAGGTCTTGACATGTTCACGGACAGGGTGATCAAGATGGTCAAAAGACTGGTTAGAAGCTGCGTCTTTTGCTTTCTTGATATGGTTGAAGAATTTGACTCTATCTTTTGGCTTATAGTCAGCAGCGCGTGCGTTAGTGTGGGTTCCGATGATGTGTGCATCCGGGTGATCCTTGAAGTCCGAAGTATCGGGAGCGAAGCTCGCCTTGAGGGAGTGGTGATCTTCACCGTGGTACTCGGTGTGGACTGCCACGCCAATGTGCGCCTTAGACACCTTCTGACCGGTCGGCGTATCCTTCTTGATCGAATACTTGATCGTGTTTGGCTTGAAGGAGTGGTGAGTCTCGGTGGACTTCACATCATCCTTGGTGTACATTACGTCACCCTGATAGACCTTACCCTTTGGAGTGACCTTGGGAAGATGGTCGAGAGCGGTCTTGAGCTTGGATGCCAGACCGGGAGCATGACCATGATTGCGGTCAATGTCGTCGTGGCTGTAATTGATCTTAGGAGTCTTGTTGAATGCCGACTTGGACGCGACAAAGAACTTCTTAGTCTCGGGGTGATGCCCGAAGACGATGGACGGCGCACCGTCATACTTAGTGGTTAGCTTGACCGGGGTGTTATGCCCCATGAGCTTATGGTGAACGCCCACCATTGTCCGGACAGCATGGTGAACACCGGCAGAACCGGCATTGATTACATGGTCTTCGGCATGTTCCAGATGGGAGAGTCGGGCTGTGTCCTCGACATTCTCTATGATGAACTGGCTAAACTTGAGCATCTTCTTCCGCACTGTGGGAGGGTTGATGCTCTATTTAGCTTATTTACACAGTCGAGCTACCGTAGAAACGATACTATGTTTCGGCTCAAAACCTAGGCTGCGCAGCTTGGAGCAGTCCATATCGAAGTTTTCCACCTGAACCTGTTGGTGGAACTTCTTAGGTTTGATGAAGTTTATCTCGGACTTGCTCTCCAACAGGGCATGAGCCAGTTTGATCAGGTCTAGGAACTGTTGGGAAGGTTCTACGCCGATATTGAAGATGGTGTTCTCGGCACCCTGATCCATGACCAGACGGAGTGCGCGAACACAATCATCCACATCCATGTAGGTGCGGGTAAACTCACCCGTCCCGTAGATGGAGATTGGGCGATCTTCCTTCATTTCGTTGATCAGGTATTGGAGCGCGTTCTTCTTAGCGGAAACGCCCATGTCTCCCGGTCCTAGGATGTTACAGAGGCGCAGGATGCGGTAGCTCAGATTGTGGGTCTGGCAAAAGGATTCTACCAACTGTTCGGCACACCGCTTAGTGATAGAGTAGAATCCTGCGGGGCGGCAATCCTCGTCTTCTCGCGTCTTACCCGCACGCTCAAAGCCACGCCGTTCGCCATAGACAAACCACGATGACACGAAATTGAACGTGCCTTGTGGATTGTTGTTCTTCCATGACTCTAGGGTTTCGGTCAGCACCAACAGATTAGTCTTTACGTCCAGAGTCGGATCGTCAAAGACATGGTAGTTGTGCGTAGTGGATATCAAATACAGCATATCCGTTTTCTTGTACGGATTCGGTCTACGCGAATAGCGGGGTGGACGATACAGGTCGTCTATCTGGCAGTATTTCTGAACGTAATGACTGCCGACGAATCCTGTATGCCCATAGATGGTCAGGTCCATTGCGAAAGCACCGTTTCAAACCAGTTGAAGATTTCTGGACCGTAGTGCGGGGCTGCACCCACAAAGAACACTCGGTCGAGAGCCTGATTCGCATTAGGATACTTCTTGTAGTCATCCAGATGCTTGTAGCCGGGATGGAGCAGAATGTTACCCGCGAAGTAGTTGCGCGTCTGAATCTTGTTGGATTCGAAGTGTGCTTGCAAGCGTACCTTTACATCCGCGTTATCACACAGAATCGGCACACCAAACCAACTCACTTCCGCTTCATCCAGATTACCCACTACCGTCACTTCCGGCACATAGGTTTCGATGATGGCGCGAATGGTGTCATAGGACTGCATTCGGTGAAGGTGAATCTCATCGAACTTGTCTAATTGTACAGAGCCGATAGCTCCTTGGAAGTCGAGAGGCTTGAGGTTATAGCCCATTTGGGTAAACAGATACTTGTGATCGACCACTCCCTCGTATTCCGGGGCGAGCCACTGAGAAAAACGATTTCCACAAGATCCGCAGGGTTTGAGATTGGCAGCACCGACGCACACGCAGTCGCGTCCCCACCATGAGAACTGTCGTGCATAGTTGACGATTCCTTCGTTGTTGGAACACACCATGCCACCTTCGCCGGTCGTCATGTGGTGTGCGGGATAGAATGAGGTAGACCACGCGGCGTAATAGTGCGTCAGCCATTCATGATTCCACTTAGTTCCGAGCGAGTCGCAGTTGTCACCCAACATGATGATCTGCGCATTGTTGCAGATTTCACGCAGACGATCCATGTCGGGCGGATTACCCAACACAGGCGATACGAAGACTGCAACGGTCTTCTCGGTGATCTTGCGCTCGACTTCATCCAGATCGAAGTTGAGTGTGTCCATTTCGATATCGGCAAATACCGGCACCATGCCGTTCTGCACGATAGGCGCAATGGTCGTCGGGAAGCCCACAGGCGACACGATGATTTCTGCGCCGTCCTTCCAACCGAAGAACTTCTTTGCAGCCGCGACCATGACCAGATTCGCAGAGGAACCGGAGTTGACCATGTGCGCCCACTTCACACCAAACTTGCGTGCGAACTTCCACTGGAACTTCGCGACCTCTTCGCCTGTGACAAGCCACTTGCCAGTGAGGAATGCTTTTAGCGCAGCCTCAATCTCATGGTGGTCAAAGTAGGGACCGGAGTAGAACACCGGAGTCTTTCCCGGTTCGAATTCCGCGTTAGCGTTGTACGCCCATGGCGGCAGTTCCTTCGCGAGTTCGTGGATGTAGAAGTGCCGTTGTTCAGGTGTAAGTTTCATTATGACTCCAAGAGATTCAATAGGTACTGACCATACGCCGACTTCTCGCACAACTGCGCGGTTTGTCTTAGTGCGATAGGCTCAATCCAACCTTTATTATACGCGATTTCGTGAGGATTGCCAACAGCAAAACCCTGATGTTTCTGTATCATCTGAATTAGATTTGCTGCTTCCAGTAGCGAGTCGGGTGTGCCGGTGTCGAACCAGATGGAACCACGCGGCAGTCTAATGCATGTTAGTGCGCCATCCTTCCAATATGTTTTCACAAGGTCGGTTATTTCTAACTCATTGCGATTAGACGGACGCAGTTTCCTCGCTCGCTGAAAAACCGACTTATTGAAAAAGTAAATTCCAGTTATAGCTAAGTCGCTCTTCGGGTGCTTGGGTTTCTCTTCCAGATCAATGACTTGCCCACGGTCGTCCATGGTGACAACACCGAATCTTTCGGGGTCTTTCACTTTTGCGGCTAGTATGGTGGTAGAGGCATCATGGCGAGCCTCTTGTAGAATTTCGGTCATTCCCGCACCGTAGAAGATGTTATCGCCTAGAATTAGAGCGAAGCGAGTGAACTCTTCCGTGAGGTCGTACTGGTCGGTGACGATATTGAATGCGTCCGCAATGCCGCGAGGGAAGTCCTGCGAAGCGAACGAGACTCTAATGCCCATGCGATCTTCCGCATCCCACAGCAACGTCTTGAAGACCGATTGCTCTTCGGGTGTGGTGATGACTACGAAATCCCGAATCCCTGCCAACATGAGAGTTGACAGAGGATAATAGATCAGGGGCTTGTCGTAGATGGGGAGAACTTGCTTGGTCGTAGCAAATGTGGCGGGATAGAGGCGCGAGCTTTTGCCGCCTGCGAGTATGATTCCGAGGCATTTCGACATGATTTCACCCATTCAATGTTATTGACATACCAATCCACAGTTCTAATCAGACCGCGCACCCAAGGCACGGTGGGCTTCCAACCCGTATGAAGATAGAGCTTATCACTATCTATGTCATAGCGGAAGTCGTGTCCCTTGCGATCCGTTACGAATTCAATCTCTTCGAAGGATCCGCCGAGACAGCCAATGATGGAGGTCGCGACTTCGATGTTGGTCTTCTGCGTGCCACCACCGATACAATATTGCTCACCAACGCGCCCACGCTCAAGGACGGCAATCAGCGCATCCACATGATCGTCCACATGCAGCCAGTCACGGATGTTCATGCCGGTGCCGTAGACCGGGATTCGTTCACCCGCCAGTTTCTTACGGATGACCGTAGGAATGAACTTCTCCGGATGCTGATAAGGTCCGTAGTTGTTGGAGCAATTGGTGATGTTTACCTTGAGTCCGTGAGTTGCAGCATATGCGCGTACAAAGTGATCACTCGCTGCCTTGGATGCAGCGTATGGACTGCGTGGCGCGTATGCCGTCTGTTCGTTGAATGCAGGGTCTTTCAGACCTAGCGAACCGAAGACTTCATCCGTAGAGACATGAATGAAGTGGCACTGTGGTCTATGGTTCTTGATTTGATCCAACAGGTTCACCGTGCCGTACACATTAGAGTGCAGGAACGGAGTAGTGTCG
>Ga0209492_1000004_pt1 | contig 100401 bp, 142 predicted proteins | sample PPLLak12cMay2015_FD_187253 | JGI IMG/M metagenome (GOLD analysis project Ga0209492, IMG submission 187253) | Freshwater sediment microbial communities from Prairie Pothole Lake near Jamestown, North Dakota, USA - PPLs Lake P7 Core (1) Depth... | ecosystem: Environmental > Aquatic > Freshwater... | reverse complement strand
AAGCCGTGCACGCGTGTGAGCGGTACACCACCGAGATAAAGCCGAAGTGGGTTGAGACCGGGGTCCCCGACTGCGGAGACTGGCCTAAGGGGAACAATGGGTTTGCGTGCACAGTCTGCGGGATAAAAGATAATGGCTGACGCTACGCTGGTACCTACGGGGCTGGATACGAGTGCCGTAGGTACTACCTTTACGACTTCCTCCGGGACTTTGGCAGATTCATGGCAGCTGCTGGATGATTACGCCGGGGGCGGGTCAGCTGACACAACCACCTACATTGCGTTCTCTGGTACCACGAGTTCGTCTGCCCAATACAACTGGATTTCCTTCGACACCGTTTTTCCCGAAGATTTTGCGGGCACGGAGACGGGGTCTCAATACCAGATGGTCCTTCATCGACGGTGTCTCAGCTACAGTAACGACGTCACGGGGTATTATTTCGGCCTAGTTTTTCCGGGCAGCCAAGCGGATGACAGCGCTCGAACCTTATCGCCCGTAGTGACGTGGCCCGCCAGCTTTAGCGCCCTGAATTCCGACTGGGAAGAGTACATCTACGGCAACCCGTTTAACACAGACTCCACCATGAATGGCTACACCGAGGAGGAATGGCGAAGCTGTAAGATACTCCTTGGAGCCCGCAGGCAGGTGTCCATGGGAGACGACGGCTCTTCAACGCAATTTAGTGCCGTAAAAATACGCCTACTCAATTACAAGCTGAAGGTAGTAGGCCCTACCGTAACCCCTACCACGGGCGCACTGAGGGTGACGGGAAACACCCCGACGTGGGAGGCGGTTGATACTATATTCGAGCCAGCCACCGGAAGTATTGTTGTCGCAGGCAACACACCACAAGTGTTTCCAGTACTTCCTCAGACGGGTGCAATTAATGTCACTGGCGGCGTTCCGATCCATACCGGGGGGAGTGTCTTTGCGGTGCCCATGACGGGGGATCTGCAGGCCACAGGGAACGTCCCTGTGTTCTCAGCCCCTATCAGCCCGGTATATAGCGCTCCTCTGATGGTGGCCGACTGGATCGGGCAGCCCACCGGCGGCGAGTATGGGCACTTCTACTGCTGGGTCCACTGGAACCCGGAGCAGACGTACTTTCAGGCGGATAGGATGTACTCCATTCGCATGCAGAGTGGGCAGTATTCCAACACCCGTTATATTTACACGTTGGACGCGCACTACGCGGACAACTATACGAACGGCGGATCGCCCACCGCCTTTTTCACGGTGTCTGACCTCGGGTACAGGGAGACGGCTTTTGAGGGGGAGGGCTCCGTGCCTCCGGGTTGGCAGCTGAACAACCGGGACGGCTCAGGTACTTATGCGGGCTCCACCGGAATCTGTCATTACTCCAGCTACAACGGTGGCCGGGTAGGCCAGTACGCCTGCCTTAGCGTCATCGGGCACGTGACAACGTCCTCTGCCACGGACATGGAATGGCACCACACGGTCGTTAAGAACGGGCTATTGGAGGATACCAACTACCAAGTGGAAGTGGGCCCTGTGCCGTGGTATGACGCCAACGGAGACCCCGAGAACTGGGTAGGGAACTTCTACGGGCGTGACGTGCACAACGACGTCGGCTACCTTCTGGGCCTGAAGGTGGTGGGCGCTGACACCGTGCCCGCCATCTACAAGTGGACAGGTAACGCCACGTGGGATGCAGGCACTGCGATTTTGGTGAGTGCAGACGAGTCTGTTGATTTTGTTACCAAGATTATCGGCTGGTGCCGTGCAGACCCCGCGAATCGGGACCGCTACTACGCGGTAGTTACCACCGAGACCATTGCCGGGGCGTTCCTCAAGTTCAAGGTGATTGCCGTTGACCTGACCAACATCGCGGGCTACACCATCCTTATCAACGAGAACACTATCCACGGCAAGGGCACGTGGCAGCTAAGTGGGGAAGGCACCGGGAAGGCCTACAGCAACAATATCACGCCTCAGGGAGTGTATCGGCAAGGCACCACAAGCGCTGAGGAGAGGTGCGTGCCGCTCACTCGTGGAGGGAACAATTACTTTCTGTTCCGCACCAACTCGATCGCGGACGTGAAGGGCTACACCAAGTTCCAGATGAACGCAAACTGGTTGACGGCTCCGGCGCTGACGCACATCCCGGCGAATCTGCAGGTAACTCTGCCCAGCATGCCTACCAGCAACCACGACATGCACAACCACCTGCAGCACGCTGTAATCTATAACCCGGACACCGACAAGCTCATCGCTGGGGTGATCTCCCATGATTTTTGGTGGGATGAATTCACATCTACCCGCGAACCGGGCGGGACGCAGGGGGAAGACACGAAACTGTACTTCCACTGGTCATGGCGCGACCTAGATGATCCCACGGGTAGCTTCACCCCTTACGAGTATATCTTCCGCGTTGGTGCGTACTTGTCCAACTACTGGGGCGGGGGCAGCCTGTACACCCGGAACTGGGGTGTCAACCCTCAGACCGGGGACCCCTTTGGTGTGATGGGCTATGCAGGGGCGATAGGCCCCTCCTTTGGCGACTTTGCGCAGGTGTCGTTCCTCATTAGGCCTCAAGCCGCACGGCTGGAATACAACAATCCAGATGTGGCGCTGAACCTAACCATGGACATGTATCACGACACGATACCGTTCATCGCCTGTGGGGCCCGGCTGGCGATCAAGATCTTCCCCAACATGAACCTGAGCACCAGTATGGTGGGGTCCTGCGCCACACAGCTTGGTAGCAGCTACACATTCACCGGTCGGTATGAGCTGGAGGCGGCGGGTGAGTTGGTTCCGCTGTCGCTAGACATGAATCTGGAGCCGCTCATCACGGTGACGTTGCCGACCGACGGCCTGATAGAACTGCTGCTAGACATGAATCTGGACGTGGATTCGTTCAACATCACCATCGCGGAGGAAGTCCATCAGACGGTAGTACGATTTTTCCCAACGTACTGGGTAAGCACGGCCCAGTCATGGAGCGATGACCTCCGCGCACTGGTGAACATCCGCAGGGCAGGTTTGGGCCTTGAGCTGTACGACGACATCCTGCTGGTGAGCAATGGTCGACTGCTCTACAACCAGAAAGGGTTTGACGCCATCCAGTTGCACGCCAAAGACATGCGTGCCAATAACCTACTGGATGTTAACAATGTCCTCTACACGGATGGGTATGAGACCATCACGGACCGCTGCTACATTCAAATGAACGTGTCCTTCGGCATCCAAACGGCTGTTACCGCCGCGTTGATAGGGGCCAGTGAGAACGGACGCATCATCTCCGATGACACGATGCCCTCCGCCAATTACCTCTGGACCACCGGTGGCTGGGAAACCCTGCTTGCGGCGCTTTGGGATTATGATTACGGAGTAGGTAAGACAGAACTCTACCTGCAGCTAGGCATAGACTTCGGGCCCCGCACGGGGTACGCCGACGTGAACCGGATCTATTTCTCTTTCGCCGGGACGGACTACACCAGTAAGGTCTACGAGCAGTACGGCGGTGGCGGGGGTCCTCCCGGTGGCGGTGGCGGTAGTGTAGTTACGACACCCTACACCAACACGAAGACGTTCCGGGCCGACTATGTTCTGATGGGGCATGAATACGTCGAAGCGATCATTGACGCGATCAACGTCTATCGGGCGGATAACGGCTTGCCGGGATTCCCTTACCCGGACTTCGCTTTCTACCAGAAGTACGACAAGAAGATTGCGGAGCGGCACTCACAGAACGTCCTCGACACGCAGGTGGTCAACCACGAGTCGTTGAGCTTCCCGGTAGGCTGGCAGTACTTCTTTGCGGACCGCCTGCCCTATGCCGGGTACGGCAGCCAGTCCTCAGAGATTATCGCCATAGGCAATGCTGACCCGGTCTACGACCCAGCTAATCCGGGCGTGTATGCGATCCAGCAGTCGATCCTCAACCAGTACACCATCATGGAGCCCGAAGCCATTGCGGAGGCGTTCTACCTGAGCCCACCCCACAGGGCAGCCATGTTGTATGATTGGCAGGGTGGGGACCCTAAATGGCCTGAAGTGGGCACCCGGTGGGAAAAATTCCCGGCAAACACGCTCTTTTCTGATACCTATCACGGAGTAGCGTTTTACGTTACGGGGTGGTACCAAGTAACCACAATCGTCATCGCGCAGGCGGGCATTGGCATGGCAACAAAGTATTTTAATGGTACGTGGACGTTGAACGGTGCGTTCATCAACCAATTGACGGCGGACTGGGACCTGCTCTGCTACACCAATGCGACCCAACAGCACACTGCACCGTACTCCATCAAGGTGGGGCGGCAGCATGATGCGCCCTACACCTCCCGCGTCGGCGCAGCCCACGTGGCTCCGCTGCACTACTCGGTAACCTTTCAGCATGAGGCCCCCTACCACGCATTGGTGCCCGCCTTGGCTCAACACGAATCACCTTATCGTATCCGGAACACGGTGGACGTGGTGCGGCAGCATGAGGCCCTGTACGGACAGAACACCTTCGCGTGGCACGAGGCACCCTACGATGTGTCGGTGGTGGTCATGGCCTCCCACGAAGCACCGTGGGGGCAGGGCGTCATTGTAAAGGCCTACCATGAAGGGGTTTACGGGGTGCAAGCCGCAGTGGCGGCCCAGCACTCTGCCGAGTGGTTCAACACTACCCCCGTGAAACGGCAGCACGAGGCTCGCTGGGACATCACGACCGTCAACCCGGTGAGGGCCCAGAATGTCGCATTCTACTCCCTGCTTGGTGGATCCACGGTCAAGATGGGGGGTGGAGTGACATTAATTGCACAGGGCCACTCCATCGAGCTGGAAGACTTGGTGGTCAACCAGAGCGAAGACGACCCGGCGTGGCATTGCCGCGCTAGGATCCCCGACGTGGCGGATTACATACTGCTGACACGTGGGATGCCGGTAGTGGTGAGCCTGCAGGGCGAGACGTGGAATCTGATCGTGAACAGCACCTCCCTGTCGCGGGACGCCAATGGTTTGGATATGCAGGTGACTTTGGAAAGCAGCATCGTGAACCTGATGCAGCCCATCGCCGAGGTCTCTGATTACACCTCAGCGGTCAGCATCAATGCCAAGGCCCTCGTGGAGCAGATACTGGGGCAGGCTGTGGACTGGGATATCCTCGACTGGAGTATCCCGGCTGGGCGCTTTGTGGTGAACGGCAGCACGCCCTACGAGGCGGCAGCTGTGGTGGCGCAGGCCGCAGGCGGCATCATCCAAGCCAAGAAGGACGGCACCTTGCGCGTGCGCTACCGCTACCCGGTGGGCATGAATCAGTTGGCTAATTTCCCCCCGGACCAGATCCTAACCGACGAAGTCGACAACCTGAGCGCAGACGTGAGCTACGAGTACCGCACCGGGTACAACCGCTTCCGGATTACTGAAGCCAGCTCCACGTTTAACGACCGTCTGGATTGGCAGCCGGAAGAGACCGATCCCACCAAGGGCTACCTCCGGGCGTTCCTCTCGCCATGGCGTGCGACGTACGACCTGATCTACACCGACAGTGATGGCCCCGTCTCGAAATCCTTCCGAGGAACATTTACGGAAGAGCTAACTGAGGTAGTATCGTTTACTAGCGGTAGCGGTGGGGTTCGATACCCGATCGACAGCCTAGTGAGCGTGGCATGGTTGTCCGACCCTCTGGGCACCCCGACGTTCGACCTGCAGAGCACCAGTCTGACAACGGGGGTGTCCGTCCATGAAGGGTACGGTCTCGCCGAGATCACGTACGTGACTAAGTTTCAGGGCTACTACCTGACTGGGATCTTGGGTAACCAAGCTCAGTTCATTATCCAGAACGAGGAGTAAACCATGGCAGGCGCAGTAACGACCAGTCTTGTAGTGCAGTTCGGCAGCTTGACGGATTCGTCCAGCTATTACCTCTCGGCGGAGATCGATTCCCGGCCCACCGGCAAGAACAAAGGGGTCACCTCGTTCCTACCGGGCGACTCACCGTACTACATCGTGTACAAAAGCGCCGCCTTGTCCTTGGCTATCACACAGAGCACCGGGTCCAGTTCCGCGAAGGGGTACGAGGATATTGATCAGGAGGAGTACATCATCTTCGCCAATGAGAACAAGAAGTCTCTCGGTAAAACGCCGCAGGGAACTGTGACCCTGAAGTACCTTGCGGGTGTGGCTGGGGCGACGGTTAAGGGTACCGATGTGGTCCTACCCAGCTCTGGGGTAGGGGTCTACATCGCCACGTACAAGGCGCGAGGGTACCTCTACCAGATGACCGGGATCCCTACGACCTTGGAAGGTGAGACATCCTTCCCCGTGGTGGCCGTCATCGTGGGTACTGCCGCATGATCGATATCACGGTGATCCGGGGCGAGGGGCTGAACCCCGGTGAGGATATCGTTGACGTCCTGTGCGCGACTGAAGCCGTTGCCATTCAGCGCGGCAGGAACGCGGTGGACGCCAACGCCAAGATCACCCCCGTGCGTCTGCAGACCGTGTACCGTGCGGGGCTGGAGACCGGGCAGACCGTACAGGTACTGGACTCCTTGCAGGGCGAGGCATGGCTGGGCAAGATTGTGGACGTGAGCCTTGCGGTTGAGGGGCCGGTCCTGTCGGCAACCTTGGAAGTGGAGAAAGTATGAGCAAGATCTCAAAGAAGCTGGCCAAAATTGTGTCTACGGAGAATCCGGTATCACGGGGCAAGGTCACCCAGATCAGTGACACCTCGATCTTCGTATCGACCCGGTTCGGGGTGAAGGAGTTCCAAGTGGACTCACCGTCCTCGTACAAGGTTGGGTCCGACGTCAAGTTCCAAGGCAACACTTTTCTGGGCAAGCTCCCAGCCCTTACTGAGAGCCGAGTCCACGTAGTATGACCACCTATTACTTGGACCTGTGGAACGGGGGTGACGGTAATTCGGGCTTGTCGTTTGCAAATGCCAAGAAAACCTTTGCCGCTGCAGCCGCCCTTGCCGTAGAGGGGGATACGATACGGATGGCGAAGACCGGGTCCTTGACCGCACTGCCGGGGACGTGGAGCACGGGCACGTCCACAGGCGTGAAGCCCAAGATGACCGGGAACTCCAGTCTGGGGATCAAGACGATCTTCGCCGGGTTCGGCGGCAGCGCTGTCAACGTACCGACGGTTACATCGTTCAACACGTATACGCACACTATCGGCGCTTCCGCCCTGTGGCAGCCCCCGATAGACACCAGTACGGTTAATGGCGGCATAGGCACCACATACCACGGCGTATCCGTGGGCACGGCGGGGACCCCCGCCACCAATACGAAGACTGCGGTGTTCGCCCTGCCTGCAGCCCAAGATCTCTCGGCCTACGACACGCTGTGCATCTGGATGTCCAACAACACCCAGAACGTGCAGGCCAATAACAGCTTTCGGGTAGCCCTATGCTCCGACACTGCAGGTAACACGATCGTCGAAGACTGGCCTTTGGATTTCCCCGTGAACTGCCTGAATGGGTACTGGTTCCGGCTGCCCACGGTGAACGCCGATCTTGGGGCCACGATCAACTCCGTTGCGATCTATACCGGGGCCTCGGTGCCTCCGGTGGGCACCAAGCTCTTTTGGGGCGCGTACGCGGTGGACTCCACCACCGCCCCCTGCATGCCGGGGGACTATATCTACAGCCCCACCCATAAAATGTGGTGGCCTCTGCAGATTGTCCTCAACGGCGACACCGCCACCCCGGAGATGTACCGGGGTGTGAACGGCGACATCACCAACGTCCAAGGGGAAACCCTGTCCGTGATAAAGCGGAGGCCACACCTAACGCTGGCGGACTTCGGGGCTCTTGGGCAGGCCGACGTGATCGCTGGGTTTGATTGTAACTCCGCTACCCTCTTCAACAACGTGACGGTTAGAGGAGGGTACAACACGGCGACTAATGTCGTTGACGGCCTGACTTTCTGGGATGCCGGGCCCGAGAACAAGGGTACCTATTCCCGTGGTCTCTTCATGTCTGTACTTCCGGGCAAGGATTTCAACTGGGAGAATTTGTTTATCGTCGGCGGGCATGGGTGCTTCCCAAATAGCCCCGACCAAACGGCCAGCACACGGACCTTCAATTACACGAACTGCGGCTGCATAGCGTCGAGGTGGACCCGGACAGCGTCGAATATACGCTTCGGCAACTGCACATGGACCAACTGCTTCTCCGACTGGTATGACTCTCTCGGCTACATCTACCAGTCCACCGTCGAAGCCTCGGGCACCCTAACCTTCACGGACTGTACGTTCGCCATGCACTACTGGGTGAAGGCCCGGTGGTATCTGGTGTACAACAATTGCCGGTTCTTCACCTCTAACGGGTCCGGCACCGCGTTCGGGCACGATCAGGGGGGTGCGTATGTCACCATGAACGACTGCAGGATCTACGCCACCGGCATCTGGTATTGGAATACCACGGGGTTGACGTCCTATGACGGGACCACCAAGCTCGGAGGTGTCCGGGGGTCTGGCAATATCCAGTACGGCTCCTACATGAACGTCACGATGAATATAGGGTCCGTGTTCGAGGGGTGGACCCTACAGCAACTGGATGGCAGCGGGAACGGCAACGTGATTTTCAACGGGGCCGGGACGTTCTTCCAGTCTGGCGGCTACAAGGTGAAGAACTGCCACTTCCTGACCCCCATGAGCACCGCCGCCAACCTGAACAATATCTTGTTTGAGGGGTGCACTATCTACTGGGTAGACACCCAGATCGTTGACCGCCTCCAGAACGAAGAGACCATCTACAAGGATTGCACTCTGGGCCGGGACGTGGACACAGGTATCGTGTACTTTGACGTGCGGGGTACCGTTCGGCTGTACAACTGCACTCTCAGGCGGGTCCAGTTCCGGCGTAGGACGTCGACCGCAGCCCGCGTCATCATGATCGGCGGGCAGCATTTGGGTACGGGCCACGTCCCGCTCTACCTGACGGACAACGCGACCTACTACGGGCCGTGGGGCATTCGGATGCACAACGTCACCTTCCAAGAAGACCTGACCGCCCAGATGGCAAGTGCGCCTACCACGGGGACCTACTTCAGGCCATACTTCGATGACACTGGGGATGGGTGGCTTACCGTTTCGGCCTACAACAAGGTGCCCACGGACACCCGGATGTGGAGCCCCACCATGACCGCTGCAACCAGCAACACGGTGGTGCGTACCCCCGGAGGCAAGTCATGGCTGGTGTCCACTGGCACGTTCCACACGGCCTACGAGGACATTGACCAGTGGGTCATAGCACGGGTAGCGGTGAGATCCGGGTACTCACTGACGGCCAAGTGTTATGTCTACGCCAACAACGAGATGTACGCCATGCTCAAGGCCAACGGAGGGCAGGTGGGGACCATGACCGCCAAGCGGGTGTCCAGCACGTACTTGCTCACCCAGTGGGAGGAGCTGAGCCTTACGTTCACTCCTGATGCCGATGGCGTGATAGAGTTCTACCTCACGTTCTCGGGTGCCGCGAACAGATCCATGTACATCGACGATTTCAGTTTCATTCAGACATAGAGGGTAGGGTATGGCCGCTGGGCAATGGTTAGTACACAACAAGGCAATGGAGAAGCTGCTTCGGGCCACACTGGATCTGGACAGCCATACCTTCGTTGCTCGCCTCTACACCTCCGCGTCGGATGTCCACACACTGGCGAACAACGACGCCTCGACGGCGACGAACGAGCTGGGCACCGCCAACGGTTATACGGCAGGGGGCACCCCGGTCACTTTGACGGTTACGGAAACCACGGGTACGAGCAAGGTGGACTTCTCGACCATCCAGTGGACAGCTAGTGGCTCGGGGATCGTTGCTCGGTATTGTGCGGTGGTCAGTACGACCGCCACGCCGGATGAGATTTTGTGTTCCGTAGTACTAGATGCCACTCCCGCAGACGTGACTGCCCCTTCGGGGACCCTGTTCACTGTAGCCAACCCCACCGGCGGTGCCTTTACCCTTGCCCGAGTGTAATTGGTACAGAGGTTCACAGGCTGGTACGATTGATTTAATTTTGGAGGGTAACCATGGCTACCGATAACGTTTCTGCAGCTAGTTGGAGCAAGAAGATCGTCGTAACTGCAGACGGTACGACGACTTACTTGGTGCCGACGATTGCGTCCAAGATGGGCGTCTGCGTCACCGCGACAACTGGCGCTATTGCTATCTCCAAGACTCTTGGTAGCCCCGACCGGATCAAGGCCGGGACTGCCATTTGGACGGTTGTTACCCAGACCTCTGGGGAGGCCACCATTGACATGCCTGTGTCCGCCATACGTGTAGTTGGGAGCGGTGGTGCGGCGGGCGAAGTTTTTCTGATCCAGTAGCCTAGTTACTGGCGTGGCGTTGGTGGGTAACCCTGCCTAAAACTAGGGATGTTGTGAATGGATATGCAGGTACTGTTTAACTTGGCCTGTGGAGCTGCTGGGACGTTGATGGGAATTATGTTGAATCGACTCTGGACTACCGTAGACCACCTTGCCGAAACCGACATGAAATTGGCGGATAAGGTACAGAACATTGAGCTGCTGGTTGCGGGGCGGTATGTGACCCGACCAGAGCTAGAAGGAATGGAACACCGGTTGGTAACGCGGCTAGATATGATCTGGCACGAGGTCAAAAACAAGGCTGATAAGCCGCTGAACGGCATGAGTGGTGGTGCGTGAGAACTGAATTGCTCAGCGGTATTTGGCAGGACGCAAAAGTACGGTTAGGCCATGCGTGGGCTATCGCAGCGCCCAGAATTAAGCCCTACGCTGCGGTGTCGTTGTTGGCCCTCGCAGGCGTTTGGGGGTGGCGAGAGTTCGTAGAGCCTGATGCGATGCTTGCCGCCGCAGCGGTGATGATCGGGCAAGACCTTTTTAAAGCGACAGCCGGAGTGGTGATGGTATGGGGCACACTGAAGTTTCTGGACAACCACATTGAAAACGATTCGTTCGCACAGACCTTCGCAACGGCTTCTTCCACACTCAAGATGGTCTATTTTACTGGCCGCTTTGTTGGTGTTTGCCTCCTTTACGGTATGGTCCTTTCAGGATAAGTGGGACGCAGAGTTCAAGTTTGCGACCCTTAAATACCTCCCTGCAGGTACGGATTGGCGACTTCTCAAAAGCCAGTGCTACCAAGAATCCCGTCTTAACCCCCTAGCAGAATCCCCCGTCGGCGCGTTTGGCCTGTGCCAATTTATGCCCGCAACCGCCCGAGACGTTGGCCCAAAGATCGGCGCAAAACCTGACGCTTTCTGGCTCCCTGAAGTAAGTATTTTGGGGGCTGGCTACTACATGGGCAAGCTCACCAAGAGCTGGAAGTCAGAGCGTCCTCCCCTTGACCGGCACAAGCTGGCGTTGGCCAGTTACAACGCAGGCATTGGGCATATCCTGAAATCGCAGCGCATCTGCGGAGGACCGAAGCTCTATGATGAAATTATTGTCTGCTTACCGCGTATTACGGGCCGCCACAGCGCGGAGACGATCGGGTACACGAAGAACATCGTCGACCGCTGGTACCCAGCCATGGTGCTCCAGTGACTCCAGTGCAATTAATAGCACCAAGGGGTCCCAGCCCGTGGCGGAGTCGTCGACGAGTTAGGGGCACCGTGGGTTGTGGTTAGGCCCAAGGACTACTGTGATGAGTGCGGGCGACCGAACCTCCCCACATTCAACCAAGGCCGGAAGCACACCACCGGGCCGTTCGAGACGCGTCAAGAGTTACGTGACGCAGTGATAGCTCTATTAACTGCTGGTACGGTGGCCAAGGATATTGCAGTATCCTTTGGTATATCGATATCCACCGTGTCCCGTATCAAGCATGGAGATCGGGCCCAGACGGTCAACGGGTACCGGATTCCGGCGAGGCAGAGAAAATGATCGACACACGGTTTTACAGCAGGAAGTTCATCCTGTCGATGCTGATCCAGCTGGCGGCCATAGCGGGGTTGTTCATGGCCAAGCTGACTGGGCAGGAGTTCACTACCATCAGCGGGACGGTGATCGCCGCCTATTCCGCTGCCAATGCGGTGTGCCGTTATGTCGAAGCGAAAGACGTCTGATGTTCCTCCCCTTTCCCCCTCAATTGGCAATAGCGGCGGCTCTGATGGCCCTGTCAGCGACCGCTGGGTGGAGAGTGACGGCGACTCACTATCAAAACCAGATCGCCCAACACGAGGTGCAGGTGGAACGCCTGAACAGTGCCCTTTTGGTGGCAGGTTTGGAACTATCCGGCGCGATCTCGGAACGCAACGCCGCCCGCCACGAGTTGATGACTAAAAATTGGGAGGTCGTATATGTTGAGGTTGTTAAGTACCCCGATGGTCCGCAAAAGCCTGCTGCTGACGGGTTTTGTTATCTTGATGGCGAGTGGGTCCGGCTGCACGACGCCGCAGCCGACTTGCAGACTCCCGCCGCTCCCGCCAGAGTTGAAGACAGTACCACCTACGCTAACGCCCTTGAGACCGTCGCCAAAAACTACCGGGAGTACAACAAATGCCGTGCCCAAGTGATAGGCCTCATAGAGATTTATGAGGGCGCTCGCAAGCTCTGCGAAAAATGACGCAGTGCTATCCTTTAGACGGTGATAAGTGTAACAATGCAACGAGTACCATGGCTGAAAAGCGCCCCAAGGAGAATCGAGAATGAAGATTAAAGTCACGACCCCGCTCATGGTGATCTGCGATGCAGAAGGCAAACCCCTGAAGCGCTGCAAGGGCTGCGCCTCGGACTTCGAAGTCGCCGAGAAGCTATCCATGTTGCCGCCGGGTAAGTACATCATCACCCGCCCCCCGATTGAAGTAATGGTGAAGTGAGCCAAGAAGAATTGGCTTGGGTCTTCATCACTGCCGTAGTGATCTACACGTTGTGGCCCCAATGGAGACGATGATGGTGTTCGTACTGGCAGGCCCGGTATTGTATGTGGTGCTGGGGTTGTTGATTATGTCGGCGGTCTGCAGCCTGTGCGCTTAATTGCAACGCCAATACCTGCGGGTAGCCACGAGGTGGCAATTTGGCTCGACCTGCCGCCGGGGATCGTGGATGAAGGGCAGCCGATCGACACGGTCTGCAACATCTTGCGCCTGAGCCAGTACGAGTGCATAGTGACCCACGCCAAGGGCACCCTGAGCGATGAGGTGAACATTGCCATCGGGCTGGAGGCCATACGGCTAGGGTATAAGGTCATGCACTACACGGTAACGGAGGGCACTAAAAGCTCTCACCGAGGGGTGCACCAAAAGACAGTACAGGGGATTGACTGGTATACCGTGGATCTTTTGGCTGAAGCAGCAAAACTTTAACTTTACAGGAGATTGTTATGGGCGTTAAAGAAATTGATAGTGCGATGGACGCACTGGGCCTGACCATGAAGCCGTACGGCATCACGATTCTGGTTCTGGAGCATTCCGAAGGCAAAGTTGACCAGATGATCAACATGACTGAATACGCCAGCTCTGCGGCTGAAAACGTGTTCAAGTACCAGTGGATCAGCGATGCCATCATTGAAGCACTGAACGGCAAGAACGAAGCTGGTTCGGGAGGTGCGTTCCGTGAGATGGGCGAGATGTTTCAAGCAGCATTTGCTCAGAGCGGCGGAGACGCAGCTCAAGCAATGGCAGGCTTCGGGGCAGCAGCTGCCGCCCATGGCCAAGGCAAGAAAAAGAAGTGATTGAGACGGTAAGGGCGGTGACTATCATTGCCGCCCTGACTGTTTTTGTCACTTTTGTAAATTGCACCCTGATAGCGACAATACAAGAAAATTCCCGCAACAGGGATAACCCTCCCAATGAATTTCAATTTGGGAAAGGGTGGGAGTGTACCTGTATGGTTTGGCGCTACTACTCTCCGTTTTGACCCGGTATTTCGGCCCCCAGAAGGGCTGGATACAGCGAACTCAACGCTACCCCCAGTACCCCGACGAAGCGCTGAAGCCCTTCTTTGAGCAAGTATCTGCCGGGTACTGCTTTAAACAGGCCACCGAACGGGCGGGACTAGACTGGGACACCCTCCATAACACCCTCCTGAGCGATGATGAGACCATGGCCCACAGCCTTGACCTCTCCATGGTTGCCGGGGCCTTGATCCGCAGGGGGGATTTACCGGTGCCTGACAGGTGGGATAAGCTCTATGAGGAGTACCGACAATAGATTTCGAAGGTGGAACGGGTTGCCGTAGACTACAGGGGTAACCTGTAAGCTGGCCCAGACATCTAGGTAGGAGATCCACACATGGCATTCGTATTAGCTGACTGGACGGTCACCCGTTCAACCAAAGTAATTGACTATATCGGGGACGCCCATGCGGGTACCGCCCCTACGTACGCAACAGGTATCGAGCTGCACAGGCAGCTGCAGGACTGGGCTGACGATTCGGTAGACGGCGGTGATGACCAGATCGCCATCATCGACGTAACCCCCTCCGACCGAGCGGGTGCCGACACGAACATCGTGATGCTTAACGGCTACACGCTGACGGCCACAGCCCTTGAACACATCTACGATTGTTCTATCACCCAAGCGGGTGGGGACGAAATCTACGACGGCATTCAGGTGTTCGGTAACTCGACCTCCATCCAGATCATCCAGAATGGTGCCCTGATCGTTAATGATTTCTGGAACGAGCCGAAGATGATTACGGCAACTTCCGACGCAGCATCTTCTACCTCACACCGCTTCTTGATCCAAGTTCGTGACGCAGGCGCTGACATCGACGGTCGCCGCCTGTTGGGTACTCAGCGGGTGCTCGGCACGTCCTACACCGAGTTCTTTATCGGTGGCGGTACCAACCGTGGTAACAACACACTGGCTTTGACCGCCAACCCTGACGGTAACAACCAGACTGCTGCAGGCACCATCGCTACATGGTCAGACATCGTCAACGATACCGAAGGCTACGTAGGTATCGACGCTGACGGTAATACCACCAACGAATTCTACTACTCGAACTGGGAAATCGGCTCGCGCACCAAGAACCAACTGTACGAGCGTTCGAAGTGGATTCAGCGGGAAGGCACCTCCGAGACCATGTACGGCCTCGCCGCATCACTATTCCGTGGTATCACCCACGAAATCAACATCGACACCCCGACAGGCACGTTTGTCCAGCCCGAGAAAGTGACGTGGCCGTCAGGCGAAGGTCAGTTGCTGGCTATCAACAGCACCACCGCTGGCACCAAGATGTGGATACAGATGTTGAAGGGCGTCCCGCCTGTAGACAACCAGCTCATCACCGGAGTATCGACAGCGACCGCGTTGGTAAACGTGACCGTGCAGTCCCGTACGGTACCCTCCACCTTCATAGGTACGTCAACGGGTTCTGCTATCAACCCCGGTGCGTTCGGTATCGGTATTGGCGCAGACGACCTGACTGTAAGCGACCTGCTGGTTGACTTGACCAACACCCCGCGTCAGCCGCCGAACAACGTCCAGTTCACCGTGGGTAACCTCATCTCTGGTGACCGCGTACTGGTAGGCCCGGCCACAGGCAACAGCCTGAACACCGCTCAGTTCACCATCGTAGGTACGCTGAACGGCGCGGCGGTAACGTCTATCACTATCAGCGCCCCCGTACCGCTGGACACCCCGGCGTCTGGTACGATCCGCGTTGAGAACGACGAAGGCCGTTTTGTTCGCATACCGTACTCCAGCTATTCCGGTTCGACGTTCACTATCCCGTCGTACAATTTCAGCGGCACTGGTGCGAACGACTCAGTCACGACTGGCAACGATATGTTTATCAGCTATCTGGACTTGCAGACCGCCACTACGCAGGAGAGTTTCACCTCGGTATACCAGACCGATCGGAACTTGTTTATCCGGGTGCGTAACGCTACCGCGCAAATCAAGACCTTCGAATCCACGGGTACCTTGGGTTCAGGTGGCGGCTCTGCGACAACCGGTAGGATTAGTGATGCGTAATGGCTGTACCAACGTATGCAGAGGACTTAACTGACATAACGCTGGCAGAGAGCATCACCGGCTGGGTAGCCCTTGGCGGTGGTGCCTCTGGTCTGGGTGCGGGGGTAGACTTTGCCATGCAGGGCACGAACTGCGTGGACAAGCAGGTAACCGCTTCAGAGAAAGGTCAGGTCTTCGATAACGCTGCCGGTATCACACTCGGTACCGGAGAGCACATCTTCGTATGGATGTTCAACGCGACCCCCGGTCTGTCCAACACGTTGGCGAACCGGGGTGCCGCTATCATTGTGGGAAGTTTGACCACAGCATATTGCGCATACCACGTTGAAGGATCGAACACTTACGGAGCGGCGGGTCGAGTAGCCAAGTGCTACCCTATCGACTACGCTACCAGAACCTCAAACACTGGCTCTGCTCCGTACCGTACGCTTACTGGCTCTCCCGGCGCGAACCCCCGAGTCTTTGGCGCTACGCTGAACATCACCGGTACTGTAAAGAGCGCGAACCTTGGTGTGGACGCCATCAGGCGTGGCACAGGCGCGTATATCACGGCAGGGGAGATTGCTAACCCGGCCACCTTCAATGGGTATGCTACAGAAAACGACACCCTCGCAAATCGGTGGGGTATCCTGACAAAAGTCGGCGGCTCATTCGAACTGCAAGGCAGATTTGTCATAGGCCAGAACAGTTCCAAGACTGCTACGTTGGCGTACTTCAGTGACTCAGACGTGGCTATCTTTATCGTGGACACGCCCCACGCCGCGACAGACTTCACGCAGATCGTTATCGACCACGCCTCGACAGAGGTGTACTTGACCAACGTGAACATCACCGCACTGGGTACGCAGAACCCCGGTAGGTTTGTGATGAACAACGCCTCCACGGTTGTGGAGATTACGGGCGGCGCATGGACTGGACTAGGGATCACAACGCTACGGGCGCTGGCGGTCGTTGACGGCTTGACTTGGCGGCTTTGCGGTACGGTCACCGCCAACGGCGCGAACCTGACCAACGCAGTTTTTGACCGCTCCTCGGCTGCTACGGCATTGGTGATCAGTAACCTAGACTTGTTGGACTCTTGCACCTTTATCAGCGACGGTACCGGGAATGCGATTGACCTTGGTACGGTATCCTCCTCGATCACTATGAACTGGAATTGCACGGACACAGGCTACGCCGCTCAGGGAGGCACAGCCGCCAACCGGACGATACTGGTTAACGTAGCCACCAGCCAGACCCTGACCATTAACGTAGCTTCCGGCGCTACCACGCCCACATACAACAACACGGGCGCTGGTACGGTGACTGTGGTATCTGGTCAAGTAACCTTGACGATTAAAGTCATCGACATCGATACCGGCGCGAACATAGAGAACGCTATGGTCTACGTTACCGCAGCAGCCGGTGGCGCTTTGCCTGAAGGAACTGCCATCATCAACAAGGTGTTGACCTCCGCGACCGGGTTGGTGTCTGACACCCGATCTTACTCCGGTAACCAGCCCATCACCGGTAGAGTTCGCAGGGCCACGTCTGCCTATGGTACGCTGTACAAAACAGGGGCTATTGCTGGCACGGTGAGTTCCGCATCCGGGTTGTCTCTGACAATCCAGATGATTAAGGATGAATAATGGCCGTATCGATAGATTGGGCGACAAGGATCATCTCTGTTCCTCGGACGGACATGACCCTACTGCAGTCCGTGCCCACGGAAATTCGGCAACTCGACTTGAACGCTTTTCGGTTGGAACTCAAAGACCTTGAGGATAACGCCGAGGGAGCGCCGTACCTCGACACCCACCGACATAACACCACGGTAACAGTGGGCGGGGTAATCCTCGCCCGCGTAGTGGAGATCATCAACGGCTACACCGTGACCTTCGAAGACGGTATGTACGCGGTGAACCTTGTCGGGGCCAACTCCAACGTAGGGGACGTGGTGAATGTAAACCAAGTCTCCGTTCGCTCGGCTAACTCGGCGGGCCTACAAGACCTCTCCACGCTGCTGGCGAGCGCCTACAACTCGCAGGTGTGCGTAGACGTGGTTAGCGGCCAAAGTGGCACCAGCACGCCTGTGGGAACTCGTAGCACCCCCGTCAACAACTTTGCAGATGCCCTGACTATTGCACAGAACAACTCGATCCGCATTCTCCAGATAATGCAGTCGGCTACGCTGGGTGGGGGCGTTAACTTTGCGGCAGGGTACACGTTCCGTGGGGACTCCGAAGTCACTGTTACCTTGACCATCGACCCCAGTGCGGTGGTGGAGCATTGTACGTTTGAGAGCATGACAGTTCAGGGGACTTTAGACGGCGAGAACACATTCCATAACTGCAACCTGCTCGATATTGACTACACCAACGGGTTTATTTTCCAGTGTGCCTTGAACGGCAACATCACCTTAGCGGGGCTTGCCCAATGTTCAATCCTAGATTGCTGGTCCAACGTAGCCGGGGGCGGCGCGGCGCAGTATCCCACAATCGATATGGGTGGCTTGGGGAACTCACTGGTACTGAGAAACTTCTCCGGAGGCATCGGGATAGACAATTACTCCGGGGGCGGAGCGGTGAGTCTGGACATGGCGTCGGGCAGGGTAATAGTGGGGAGCATGGTAACGGGCGGCCAGATAACAGTCCGGGGAATAGCGGACGTGACGGACAACTCAACGGGAACGGCACTGGTGGTGGACGCGACGGTAAACGCAACCCTTGAGGCCCTGCCCACGGACGTTAAGGCTGCCGTCTGGGCTAACACTACGCCGTACACCTAATGCCTACCGCATGGGAAGCGCTAGTCGCTAAGTCTACCGCTCCGCCCGGCAGCACGGCATGGGAGCACCTGATAAGTCAGTCCCCCGGTGGTGGCGGCTCGGGTGAGGGTGTCAACGCAGTGATGCCCTCTCCGGGTGGGGTGGCGTTTACAGGCCTACCCCCTAGCTTCGTGTCACGGGTGGCCCCCCTCGTACCTACAGGTGCAATTAATTTCACTGGGTTGCCACCGACGTTTGTGTCCACGGGGCCCATCGTGATTGTCGTGCCCACCGGAAGCATACGTTTCGTGTCTTCACCGCTGAAAGACTCCTCTTCCCCCGAACGGACCTTCCAACCGCAGGTGGATCTGCGCACCTTCATCGTCGATGATGATGCCAGAGTTTTTGTAGTGGAGCCTGACCAGAGAACCTTTGCACCGGTGCTCAGTAAGCGAAGGTTTATTGTCCCGGTAGACCGCGATTGATCGGTGGGCCTTGGACCAGTACACTGGGCCCCAGCATACCGCCATTTTCTTGAGGAGCGCACATCTTGGCCGCATCAGCGTGGGCAGTACACGATAAGGTAAAAGAATACCTCGGCAACAAAGTTATCAACTTTGATACCGACTCCTTCCAGATGATTCTTGGCCTAAGCACCTCGAATATGCACGATGTAACCACCGATGCCTATTCCACGGTAACCGATGAGGTGGCCACTGCCTTTGGCTACACCCAGAAGAATAAGGCAATCACCACTCCGACATGGGGCGCGGTGGGATCTACCACTACCTTCGATTTCGACGATGTGGTTTGGACCGCAGCAGGCGGCAGCATCGTAGCCCGCTACGCTGCCGTGGTGGACGATACTGTCGCCAGCCCAGTCATAGACCCCCTTGTGTGCTCGACGCTACTGGACACCACGCCGGGTAACGTTACGGCCACCGACGGCAACACCTTCACCGTCCAGATCAACGTCGGCGGCTGTTTTACCCTCACCTGATGAGTAACAAGACAAACCTCACGCTGCAAATGAAGGACACGGTGTCGGGTAAGACTACAGTGGTTATCATGGGCATGCGCGAAGCACAGCAGCTGTACCTTAGCCTCCGGGAGATGTTTGGCGATTACCAGCGACCAAATCCGGAACTGTTCATCGCGCCCCCTAAGATCGAGTTGAACCTCAACCAATTCAGGCAACCCGACAATGGCTGAACGTACACGCAAGTTCAACGAAGACATATTGGATTACTCCTTCGACTGGGGCCGTAAGTGGCTGGCTGAAGGCGACTACATCACCGACTCTACGTGGACCATCACCGGTGGGGACATGCTTACGCCCCCGGATCCAGACACCCGGCCCACCATGGCGGCCCCCGCTATTATCGACGCTAACCGGAACAGCCTTGTCTGGATCCTGAACGGCACCCCCGGCCAGCGCTACGAGGTGACCAACAGCATTGTCACGTTCCATGGCCGCACCGTGAGCGACACCTTCACCCTGATCTTGAAAGACTGAAACACGTTTGACAAACCCTTACTAGCTATGCTAGTCTGGTGCTAGAAATCAAAGGAGTGGCACATGCTGGAACTAGCACTACGCGGGGAGCTTCCCCTGATCACGGTGCGTACTACCGATATCCTGAACTTCCCTGAGGTACTTGGGCACCTGACTGACAAGGTCATCTATTACCTCCCCAAGGGTGTGCTGCCGGGGATAGCCCACAATTGCGTGTACTGGACCGACACAGAGCTGGATATCACGTCCAAAGTGATCGGCCTGTTCGCCGACACTGGGTCCAGCCTGATCGTGGCCAATCAAGGGCCCAACCTGATGGCCTACGATGCCGGGGTGGCCCCGGTGCCTGAGGCCCTGCTAAGGCAGTACCTGTCCTATGCAGATGCGGACACGGATGAATACGTGCGGCTGTCGGCTGGCCTGACCATCAAGGAGACGGTGGAGGTAATCAAGCTGGCGCAGGCCTACCATGGTGCCTTGACGCCCAGAGCGTTCCGGGAGTTCCGAACCTTGGTGGCCGGGACCCAGCAGGGCATCCAGCCTGTAAGCACGGAGTACGACTTCTACGAGCCTCGCCCGATCCTGACCAAGTGGATGAAGGAGAACAAGAGCTACTTCCTGAAGCCGGTGGACCCCCGCCTGACACCCAGAGGGATATTGTTCGATGGACCCCCCGGTGTCGGTAAGACCATGGCGGCCAAGCACATCGCCCGTGAGTGGGGCGTACCCCTGTACCGTCTGGACATGGGTGCCTCGCTGGGCAAATACGTCGGGGAGTCCGAGGCGAACCTGAGCCGGATTCTCACCACCGTGGACCGGGAGGAGCCTTGCATCTTGCTGATCGATGAGGTGGAGAAGCTATTTGGCGAGTCTGAGGATTCCGGTGTCACGTCCCGGCTACTGGGACAACTGCTGTGGTGGTTGCAAGAACATACCAGCACGGTGCTCACGGTGATGACCACCAATGACAAGAGCGCCCTGCCGCCGGAGCTGATCCGTACGGGGCGCATCGACATGGAGATCACCATGTGGGGCCTCGACTTCGCCAGCGCCCTGACGTTCGCTGTGTGCGTGCTGGCGCAGTTCGTACCCAGCCCCACGACACCGCAGATCGAGCTGGTGCACGCCAGAATCGCAGCGATAAACCCCGGTCGGTCACAGCCCATACCGCAAGCAGTGCTGGTAGGGGCGGTGTACGACCTCATCAAAGCCCAGAAGTGGGTAACTTAAAGGAGTAGTACCATGTCAAAGTTAAAGATCACCCACGGCCTGTCTTCCTCCGGGAGCTACGTCCGCATCGCCTACACCAAGACCCACGACCTTGTGGTCCGTCCGCTCATCACGACTCGGGCGGGGATCACTCGGGGCGGCAAGCCGGTGGAAGGCAAGCAGGGCGTGAACATTTGGCTACGGATCCACCTGCAGCCGAAGAACCGTGATGAGATCAAGGATATCGGTAACGACCAAGCGCTAGAGCAGTCCGTACCCAGTGCGCGGGTTGCCAAAGGGTGGGGCGTCCCGTTAAGTCAGAAGTCCTACGCAGGCTACTGGCGCAACGACGCGTTCTTGCAGGTCGCTTATGTCGGCGAGTGCAGCTTAGGCTACCTGCGTGAGAAGACGCTCGCAGGGCTGGAGATTCTTATCGAGAGCCTCATCGAGCGAGTGACTGCAGCGGTGTGGGTTGAAGACGTCGAGGACGTGGTTAAGGAGCTGCTAACCAGAATTGAACCAGAGCTTGACCAGTATGTGGCCAAGAAGGACGTCAAGAATGTCCCTGCATTGCAGTCCACCATCACATTATCACTGGACTCCGAGTAGCCCTCGGAGTTACATTCCATCCCCAGCATGAAGGAGCAGAGCATGACCGCAATGAACTTAGACTTTATCGTCGAGACCATGTCCGGGTCGAGTGAAGACTCGATTTACGCCGTGGTCGCTAAAACCCAGAACTACGTGCTGGGCATTCGCCCGCTCGTGTTTGGTATCGGACAGGAGGACAGCTCCGGCACCTTACAGCCGGTAATCCACTTGGGGGCCCGGCTGCGGGCTCAGCCCCTCGATCCGAAGAAGGCCCTTACGGTCGAGCAGGCGGAAGCCGAGTTCGCATTGCTGGGCTTTTATCAGAAGTCCAAGAAGCACGTCTCTCAAGTGATCGGCGTGCCCCTTGGCTCCTCGTACTCTCTCGCTGCAGCTTCTATCCGAGACCGGTGGATTGAGGTAAATCCAGCCCTGCGGATGGCTGAGGCGATCTACGAGCAGCTGGGCAAGAAGAACATTGAACCCGTCCTCACGAAGACCCGGCTCGCGTCGTGGCTCGATCTTGAGTACGACAAAGCCTTTGCTGTGATCGCACCCATCGAGGTGGATCACACCGTCGTGTTCGGACTGAACATGAACATCTAGGAGTATCCATGGATAAAACGATAAGAGCGGTGCGAGCCGCTGAAGCACAGGTATTGGGGCGATCAGCTGCGCAAGTGCTGCACCAGATCAGGGTGTTCAACCGGAAAAGTTTCAAGGCAAAGCAGATCGATGGGGACCGCTGGTCCCTTTATCCTTTGAGGATGTTGGAGGCATCTCTACCCTTTATGGGGCAGATGACCCTACGCCGGGCAATCACCAAATTGGAGCGGGAGGGCATTCTCAAGTCCCGGTCTGACCTGTCACGGGGTAGGAAGAACAGGACCAAGTGGTACACCATTGACGCGGAAAAGCTGAGGCTCTGTTGTGATCAAAATGATCAGAACACTACCCCCAAAGTGATCAGAACAAAGGGGGGGTGTTCTGATCAAAATGATCAGAACTATATAGATAAGTATCTAAAACATGATATTAAAATTGATACTGTAGGCTACGCCGAGAAAAGCGGGACCGACAACACAGGGGCTTCAGGGGAGAAGGAAAATATGGGAAAGAAGGAAATTGAGGAAATTGCTGCGAAGGTTTTAGAGAGGCATTCCGCAAAACCGCTCGTGGTAAAACCCCGTGCGCTACACGCGCTCTGGCTGCACCAGTGTGCCCTGAACTACCCAGACATGCAGACCATGAAGCCGACCCTTGCCAAGGAGCTGGGCCAGTGGAGCAAAATGATCCAACAGCACCTTGGGGCCCGTAAGGATGTGAAGGCCTTTATCACGAAGGTGGTGGGGCATTGGCCTTACGTGTCGACCGATGTGGGGGCCAAGTCGGGCCTGAGTACCACACCCACCCGACCGCACATCGGGTTCCTGTACGCCCATTTGACAGACTTTATTGTGTGGTTTGACAATAGCGTCGGAGGCGCAACAAGTGTACAATCTGTGTCTACTGCAGTGCAATTAAGTTCACCGCAGTCTAAAGGCGTCTCAGTCATGGATGTACTGGCGGAGCTGGAGAAGGCAAATGTTAGCGATGGGAACGAAAAGTAACATGGTGTTGAAAGAGGGGGTCCATGACCGCCTGCTGCAGGATATCGACTACATATCCACGCAGACCCGTGTGCCTGTGACCATGATCAAACACTCAGCGGCGGACTACATCAGCGAGAATCAGTCCGCCTACATCCGTGGCTTCCGTAAGCTGCGCGTGGTCGAAAAGGGCGGCAACGCCTACATGACCGGCAAGCAGCAACATCCCCCCGAGCAGGCGATGATGGCGATGGCTGCCGTGCTGATTCGGAACTTCATTGATGCGCGGGTATACCCGTTGCAGACGGTGCTGGATGAGAAGGTGGACACGCTGTCGCCGACGGTGCTGTTCGTGCCCAATTTCCAGAACAGTTTTATCGGGAAGCCCTTGGCCTCCCACCAAATTCAAAGGCTGTACAGCATCCTGATGGACCGGCTCGTTCACGAGAAGGTGACCGTTTTGTATGTGGAGAGCGTCGAGCAGATGGTGCTACAGTACGGCACGGCAGTAGGTGAGTTCATCCAAAACAATTATCTTTACCTACCAGATTAAGTACAAGGATCAGTATGTCGATAGGGGAATCGGTTCTCCACGCCCTGTGCGTGGAGGGAGACACATCTGCATTTTTTAAGTACCGTCTGACGGATAGCCTGTTCCTCGGGGACGAGAAGCAGGCCTTTGCCTTTGTGCTCCACCACGTGAATAACCATGCGGTCCTGCCTCATGTGTCCACGCTGATGGAGCTTTACCCCAACCTGAAGCCAGCGGTTGAGCCCGCGACGTACTACCTGCACCAGTTGGATGAACGGTTCAAGCACCGCCTGCTGAACAAGACCCTGCAGGACTGCTCACACCTGATGAAGGACCAGAAGGTGGACAGCGCCCTGAAGATGATGGGTGAGGTACTGAATCAGGTGGCCCTCTTCGACGTGCGCATGGACATGGCCGAGTTTGGCCAAGACGCCTACGACATCGTGATGGGGGAGATCAACTCGGGTACCAGCGGTGACGGCATCCTGTTTGGCTGGCCCTACCTCGACGCCATGGTCAACGGCCTGCGGGGTGGGGACGTAGTGAGCTACGTGGGGCGGCCAGCGGTGGGCAAGACATGGAAGCTGATCTACAGCGCCATGCACGCATGGGAGGCCCAAGAGAAGAACGTGATGGTCCTGTCGATGGAGATGAACATCCTGTCGATCGCCCAGCGGATGGCGTCCCTGTACTCAAAGGTGCCCATCAACGACGTCAAGTCCGGCTTCCTCGACGAGAATCCATGGCATGATGAGAAAGCCCACCTCGGAAGCACCCTCAAGGCGTTGCATGGTACGCAACACAAGCTACACATGATCGATGGCAACCTGACCAGTACCCCCCGGCAGATCTTCGCACTGGCCAAGCAGCTGAAGGTGGACGTGGTGTTCATCGACGGGGCCTACCTGCTGAAGAACGACAACCCCAAGCTGGACCGGTTCACCCGCGTGGCCGAGAACATCGAAGAGATCAAGCGCCTGACCAGCCAGCTGGGGATCCCCACGGTCTGCAGCTACCAGTTCAACCGGCAGGCCTCGAAGAAGAAATCGAATGACGCCGTGACCCTAGACGACATCGGGTACTCGGATGCTATCGGCCAGATCAGCAGCGTGGTGCTGGGCCTGTTCGAGGAGGACAGCGTGGAGACCCTCAACGCCCGGAACGTCCGGGTACTGAAGGGCCGGGACGGGGCGGTAGGCCAGTTCCAAGTGAAGTGGGACTTCCAGAACATGGACTTCTCCGAGGTGCCCAAAGTGTCCCTGTTGCAAGAGGAGCAGATGGAGCTGGAACATATTTGACAATGTTATAGATTGGGGGTATAGTCCAATCAGAAGTACCAAAAACCAAAGGAGTGAAGCGCATGACCATCAAATTCGTAACCAAACCCAAGCTGGCCCAACCCGTGACAAAGGGCAAGGCCAAAACAGCGGAGAGCGATGTCCGCACCAAACTGGTAGACACGCTGGTTTCGGATGCCGATGCCTATGCCGCTGCGAAGAAGCTCGTGGACGGCTATGACAAGCTCAAGGGCAAGCTCAAAGCCCTGATCCCTGACAACCTGAGCCCGGACCAAGAGATCACTTTCGTCGGCACCAACGGTGACGTGGTGTTCTCCGCACAGGGCAATGTGCGGGAGGTGTCTGATCAAGATGCTCTGATTGAGGCACTGGGCCCGGAGGTCTTTGCCCAGATCGCCAAAGTCCCATTGGGCATGATCGACCAGTACGTGACTCCGATGGAGCAGGAGGCGTTCATCACCACCACCCGCACTGGCCCTCGCAAGTTCTCTATCCGGGACAAGGAGTAGACCATGCCACAGTTAAAGAGCCAAGGGTTTCAACCTGTTGCATTCTGGGTGAATCGCTGGGGCGTAAGCCCTGCGGCCCTGTACAGTACCGCCCGCCGTACGAAAGCCCCCACACGGTACAGTGGGACAACGGCTGAGTACCGGTTCACTGCCAAGCTGGATGCCAAGTACCTCAACCGCAAGGACCGCCTTGACGCTTTCCGTGCCGCCCGGCTGGAGAAGAAAGCGGAGGCCATAGTCGAGACGAAGTTCAGCACGGAGGCGGATGCGGCCATGAGTAGCATTGCTGATTTGATCAGCGCCAACCACCGACTCCAAGATAAGCTGGAGCGGATTCAAGCCATCATTAACGAGAAGGGGTAGCTATGGACGCAGCACTGGTAAGGGCCGCCATCAAGGACAAGGTCAACTTGAAGTTTGGTGGCGATGATAAGCGCACCATGCGGGACGTCGCCATCGATCTGATCAACGCATCGGGCCTATCGTGGAAGGAGATCGCCGAGGGGTGCTACCTTGCGGGAACCACCATAAAAAATCTGGCGATGGAGAAGACCCTCTTCCCGCGCTACGATACCGTGGAGCGGGTGTTCAAGTTCTTCAACTACGAAGCTAACCTGAAGTACGTGAGTACCATTACCCCCCAAAACGGTAACAAGAAAAAATGAACGAAGGGCAGAAACTAAAAGAACAAGGCATGAACTTGGTTTTTGATGCGTCGCCCACCGGCTGGAAGCTGGAGGTCAGTGTCGCCTTATTTAGTTTCGACGATGGAGTGGAGTTGATTGGGGAGGACATTCGTAAGCGCGTGGCCTCGCAACCAAAGCACCCTAATGCGTGGGGGGCTATAATTAACCGGTACGTACGAAAGGGGATACTTGTCCCTACCGGTAATTACATTCAGTCAAAGTCGCCAGCCAACCATGCCCGGAGAGTACAAGTTTATCGGCTATGTAAGGCTGCTGCTTGGGGCGGGAACGGGTATGAATGAGGAGCTGGCACGCCGTCTCTTCAAGGCCTTGGACATCAAGGACCCGGAGATGCGACAGGACAAATGGCTCAACGGCTGCTGCCCGCTGGCACCGGTGACCCACGCCAAGGGGTACGACACCAATCCCAGCTTCGGCGTGTCTGTCCATGAGCACCACCCGGAGGCCAGTCATTTCTTTTGCTGGTCCTGTGGTGAGCGGGGGGCGGTCTCCAAGCTGTTGTTCGACATGACCGACATCGCGGAGGAGAACCCCCGGATCAAGTTGGGGTTGGCCTACGAGGTGCTGCAGGCTGAGGCGGATGGTCTGGAGGGGTACTTCCCCACCGACTGGGCCGAGACCAAAGCGGACAAGGGCTTCGATGAGTTCCCGGAGTGGTGGTTGGAGTCATTCCCACCATGGTCGACCTCACAAGCCTGTCAAGATTACTTGGCACTGCGTCGGGTGCGCCCGGAGGCTGCGGACTACTTCGAGCTGCGGTACGACGCGAAGATGCACGCCGTGGGCTTTCCGTACTGGAACAAGAAGGGCCAGCTCGCAGGCATGCGGGGGCGCTACCTCAACCCCAAGGGCAAGAACAAGTACCATGACTACTCGTTCAACGACTTCAACAACTCGGCGAAGGTTTGGTTCAACGAGAGCCGGATTGACTGGTTGCGCCCGCTGGTGGTGTGCGAGGGTTCGTTCGATGTGCTGGCGGTGCATGAGCACTATACCAATGTGGCCAGCCCATGGACGTGCACACCCAAGTTGGAGATGCTCAACCTCCTGAAGAAGTGCGTGTCGGTAGTGGTGGCGTTCGACAGTGACGTGGCGGGGCAGCGCGGCTACCAGAAGATCATGGAGGTGATTGGCAACGAGATCGCCGTGACGCAGCTGGCGCTACCCGACGGCTTCGATTGTGCAGAGATGGATCCAGATTCTTTACGGGATGCCTTGGCTTTTGCCGGAGTCCCGCTATAATGTTTCCCGCCTAAACGGGCAATCGCACCTACCGATCGTAGGTTTAGAAGCTAGAGAGGTGACATTATGTCATGGGCAACACAGGGGGCAGAAGCCGCCGCAGAGTTCGAGAAAGAGCACACCCAGAAAGAAACCCAGCGAGAGCAGAGCTATCGCATGTGGCGGTTCTGGCTCAAACCCGGAGAAGAGGCACGCATCACGTTCATTGATGGTGACTTGGTCGATGGGAAACTTAACTGCTTCAGCTATCCCCAGCACACCGTGTACATGAACGGGAACTGGAACAACCACTTCGTCTGTGTCGCCAAGCAGGAACCCTGCCCGGTATGCGAGAGTGGTAACAACGCATCGCGAGTTGCGGTGTTCACCATCATCGACCATCGCGTCACCACGTCGAAGGACGGTAAGAAAACCTATAGCGACCAGCCCCGGCTATTCGTGGCGAAGTACAACACGTTCCAGCTGCTCCAGAACATGGCAGCGAAGCGTGGCGGCCTCGCAGGTATCACCGTTGATGCTTTCCGAGCTGATGACCACGCCGCCAACGTAGGCTCCGCGTTCGACTTCATTGAGAAGAACGATGTGCAGGCGCTGCGGAACATGTTCTTCAAGGTCGATGAAAAAACGGGTAAGAAGGAGACCTACTTCGTACCTGCCAATTACGTGGAAGAGGCGGGTCGCAAGACCGCTGCCGAGCTGCGTGAGCTGGGCTTCGGGGGTGCACCTCCGTTAGGCAGCGCAGCGGGTAATCAAGCCATGGCCGCTAAGGCCGGAGGCTTTGAAGACCAGCTGTAACCGTACCGCCGGGGGCGGGTGATTGATGGGCTGAGGGAGAAAGGTTCAGCTCTGGTTACCCTCGGTGCCCGCTCCCGGCACTTTACTACTAAGGAGAGGCTATGGCGCTTCCAAGAATTTCACAGCAGCCCGTGCAGACCGATGCACTGGCGTGGTTCCCTCGAACTATGGGCCTACAGAAGCAGCTCACGGTCCAGTTCAAATTCGATGACAAGCCGCTGCACTTGTACGCAGAGAAAGGGGCTCACATCGGTGTACCCCGTGGACTGTGCGAGCTGGTAGGCATTGATCACCGCGTACAGGGAACCCCTAGTGTAATTAATTGCACTGTGCCCCCCAAGAACGATGAGCAGGTCTCGGTGCTGGCGAAAGCGGCAGCCCGACTGAAGGCCGGGAGATCGTTTGTGCTACAGGCGACCACCGGGTTCGGTAAGACTTACTGTGCGGCCAACCTGCTGTCGGTGGTGAACACCACCACCCTGATCGTGGTGACCAAGGAAGACATGATGCTCCAGTGGCGCAAGGAGCTGCTGAAGTTCACCGATCTGACCGAGGATGAAATCGGCACGGCTCAGCAAGACCAGTGCGACTACAAGGGCAAGAAGGTGGTGCTGGGCATGATCCATTCGCTGGCCAAGAACAAGTACGGCACGGCGTTCAACAACTACTTCGGCTTCGTGATCTACGATGAGGTCCACCGTCTTGGAGCCGAGACATTCTCCAAGACCGCCGGGATGTTCCCCGCCAAGCTACGCCTTGGGCTCTCTGCGACCGTTGACCGGGTGGATGGTAAGCAGGACATCTTCACGGCGCATATTGGCCCTGTGGGCGTACAGACGGCTGTGGTGCAGCTGCCGCCCAAGATCCTGATGAGGGAGACCGGGTACAAACCCTCGCGCAAGATCAAGATCGAGCCTGCCCGCATGATGGCCTTGTACAAAGACATGGGCCAGAACTACGCCCGCAATGCCATTATCGTGGAGTTCCTGCTGGCCAGCTACAAGAAGGGGCGCAACACCATCGTGTTCAGTGATCTGATCGGTGACCATCTGGACATCCTGCACCCCATGGCCCGGCACGCAGGGATACCGGCACACGATATGGCGTACTACATCGGCGGCATGTCGGAGAAGGCCCGAGCCGATGCCAAGACCAAGCGCGTGCTGTTCGCCACCTACGCCATGACGGCGGAGGCCACGGACATCCCCCGGCTGGACACGGCGGTGTTTGCAACACCTCGGGCTAACATCACGCAGCCATTGGGGCGGATTCTTCGGGAGTTCCCCGGTAAGCCTCAGCCGGTGGTGCTGGATCTGGTCGATGGATTCTCGCCGATGCTCATGGGTTTCATGTCGAAAAGGCGTACGCAGTATTTTTCTTTGAAAGCAACGCTGCTAAGCATTTAACAAACGTTAAGATGTAGGGTAGACTACCCCACCGACAAGGAGGGGCCCCATGGCAGCTGACATCAAAGAATCACCATACCAACGATGGCACCGCAAGAACAAAGAGGATTTCAACAAACGTCGCCGGGAGCGTTACTCCGTAGACAAGAAGTACCGGAACAAACAGCTGGAGATGGCTCGCCGTCGCAGGCTGGCACAACCACCCAAGGAGAAATCCGTGGATGAAGGCCTGACCACTTCGGAGGCAGGCCAGATGGTCGGGCGTAAGGCGCAGACCCTTCTCCTGTGGGAGAAGATCGGCCTGATCCCGGCACCGCTCAAGACACCGTTCCGACGGTACACCGAAGTACAGGTGAACCTGATGGCACTGCTGGCTGAGTATATGAACACCAACCGCGTCCGCCGTGCGAAGCATGAAGACGAGGAGCTGGATAAGTTGATCCAACACATTAGGGAGAAGTGGTGATGGCTATTACCAAAGTGAGTAAAAACGCACCGTCTAACGCCCCGTCTGACGGCAAGCCCTCCGTAGTCGGCGGGTTCATGGCCAAGAAGCTGGCCGCGCTGCAAGCGGAGCTGGGCGTGGACCCGCTAGACGGCGTTCAGGAGGAGGCCTCTATCCCATGGGTGGAGGAGGACGTGGGCCCCGAACAAGAGCCGGGTGTCGTGGTGGGCTATGATTTCTCCCCGACGAAGGACACCACCAGCACCACACCGTACACCATCGGCGAGGCCCTCAAGAAAGGCGAGAACCTGAAGAAGACCGCTGCGGGTCACGCGACCACCACCCTGCAGCACACCGTAGCTTCGACGGCTGCCGAAGACCCGGAAGAGGTTTTTGAGGAGCAGGTGCCTGCACCCCACCTTATGACAGCGGCCAGCCTTGCCAAGGTCGATATTGAGCTGGGCCGTACGATCAACACGGGCAATTACAGCAGCGCCCGGTTCTCGGTGCGCCTGACCATGCCGTGTGACCCGGAGCACCTCGACAGCACCTACCAGTTCGTGGAAGCATGGGTTTCTGATCGGGTCATCGCACTGGCGGCGCAGGTCTCGGCCCCCGCTAATCAGGATACGGGATCTGCTAAATCACCCGTCAGCTACTCTGCCAAATCACCCTTCAGCTACAGTGGCGAGGAAGACCTCTGATGGCGTCTGGTGAGCTGGAACAAATCCTCAAGAAGGCCCACAAAGATTTTGGGGAAGGTATTGGCGGTAAGGGACATTCGCTCCTGCCTGTGGACCGGATCAAGACGGGGATGTTCGCGCTGGACCTTGCGACCGGTGGCGGGTTTCCCCGAGGCAAGACCAGCATCATCTACGGGCCGGAGTCATCAGGCAAGACCACCATCGCCTACAACGCGCTCGCCTTTGTGCAGAACGTGCTGCAGATGGACGCCGTGCTAATCGACATCGAGAACTCCTTCGACCCGGTGTGGGCTGAGGCGTGCGGGATCAACGTGGAGAAGCTGGTCCTGCTCTACCCGGAGACGGCGGAGGTTGCCGTGGATCTGGTAGATGCCACCATCCGCGCCGAGTCTGTGGGCCTCGTGGTGCTGGACTCCATTGGGTCCATGATCACCTACAACGAGGTGGAGAGCGACGCCGGGAAGCAGATCGTGGGCGGCTCAGCACAGATCGTGAGCAAGATGATGCGCAAGGTGGGGCAGGCTTACATGGCCGAGGCCAAGCGCGGGCACCAGCCCGCACTGATCTGCATCAACCAGATCCGTCACAAGATCGGCGTGATGTTTGGTGACCCTGAAGGCATGCCCGGAGGCAACCTGCTGAAGTTTGCCAGCAGTATGACGCTGCGGGTGTACGGCAAGGACAAGATGGTGGAGGCAATCAACAAGGACATGCCTGTGCTCAAGACCATCAAGGGCATTCTGAAGAAGTGGAAGGTCCCGATCCTCGCCAAGAATTTCGAGTGCGACATGTGCACCGTGGCCCACGACGGTATGACGCCCGGCGACACCGAGTCATGGAACACCGTGGTCAATTACCTGAAGCTCCACGGCACCGTAGCCAAGCACGGCACCGGGTGGGTGTGCTTCGGGGAAGAGTTCAAGACACTGGCGGCCATCAAGGAGCGCTACATGGTGAACCAGCTCTACCGCGTGAAGCTGCAACAGTCCGTCGTGGATCTGGAGTTGGGGAGTGGCCAATCCATACCTGCGCAGGTCGGCTAACAACAAGACTGGGCACGGGCGTAAGGCGGAGAAGCGTCTGGCCCGTGAGCATGGTGCAAGGCTAACACCGGGGTCCGGGGCATTCTCGGGCCACAAGTCCGACATGACACGTGAAGGAGCGGGGGTAAAGTTGCAGATCGAAGTGAAGACGACCAACAACGACAGCATTGGTATCAAGCTGAAGTGGCTGGACAAAATAACCCAAGAGGCCAAGGGCACTAACTCGCTGCCGATTCTGATGGTGTCCTTCGTCACGGACAACGGCGCAGCCCGGCCCAATGGTGACTGGGTGATGATGCCCAAGGCCCTGTTTGACTTACTGGATGGACTCGAATGACCCTGAAGAAAGCCAAGATGACCCAGACCCATGCGGGGATACCCAGCCTGATCGAGATCGCTGAGCACCTTATGGGTAAGACTGAACCGGGGCGGCCCTTCAGTACCATCCATGCGTCGATGCTGACCAACGAGAAGAAGCGCTTCTGTCCGCGTGAGGTGGCCCTGTCCGACATCACGGGCAACGCGCCCAAAGGCGAGTACATCAGCGCCACGCTCAAGGCTACGTTCGATGTAGGCTGGCAGATCCACCACCTGATGACGGACAACTGGCTACGGCAGATCGCCGTGGGGAACTGGAGGTGTCCACGCTGTGAGCAGGCAAGCGGTTGGGGCCCGTATCCAGAGGATGGCTTCTGCCTGCATTGCGCGAGTAGCCACAGGAAGTGGATCTACTTGGAGGCGAACTTTGTCCACACGGATACCAAGATCAGCGGGTCCATCGATTTGATTGTGGACCTTGGGCTGGAGAAGCTGATCCCGGTCGAGATCAAGTCGATCGATAAGGATCAGTTCAAAGACCTTGTAGCCCCCCTAGCCGAGCACCGCGTGAGGAGCCAGCTGTATCTCGACCTGATAAAAAACTCCAACCATCTGCAGGCCCACAAGGTGAGCCACAAGCTGGCCAAGATTATTTACGTGAGCAAGGGGTACGGGGCCAAGAACAGTAATGGCAAGATCAGTCCGTTCCGGGAGTTCAACGTACAGGCCAATGAGAAGGCTATTGCACCGTACCTCGCCATGGGTGAAAAAGTGGTGCACTGGCGCACGCAGGGCGTGATGCCTGCAGGTGTGTGTCCCAACTCGTTCGGCCCCCGTGTGAGTTCCTGCTCGTGTCCCAAGGAATGCTTCTCGGGGCATTACCCGGCAGGCATGACGGTGGCCCCATGACCTACCCGGTACTGGGCATCGATCCTTCAACCTTCACCGGGTACGCCCTACTCTGGGAGACGGGTGTGGTGCTGGCCTCAGAGATCAATTTCAAGAAGCTCTCCGGGATACCCCGCGCCGAGGCGTTCATGGACCACACCATGCGGCTGGTAGAGCACCATAAACCCTGCGCTGTGTTCATTGAAGGGTACGGGTTTGGCAACGCCCACACCCTCGCGATTCTGGTTGAAATAGGTACCGCGATCAGGTTAGCCTTGCATGGCTGTGGCATGACCTACACCGAGGTGGCTCCGACCTCCCTGAAGAAGTTTGCGACCGGGAAGGGGAACTCCCAAAAGGATCAGGTCATGCTGGCAGTCTACAAAAAATGGGGGTTTACCCCCGAGACCAACAACATCGCCGACGCCTATGTGCTGGCCAAGATGGCGGCCAATGCAGAGGGCTGGGCAGACCCCGAGTGAAATTAACTGCACCAATGTTTGACAAACTAATATACGCCTGCCATAATACTCGCAGGGTCAATCACTAAAGGAGTACGGAAAATGACTGCTACCGCATCAATGCTGAAACAGAAGAAAAAGGCCGTAAAGGAACAGGCTTCTGAGGAAGGCCTGCTGCTGAAGGTCGCCAATGAGATCCAATCGATGGAGCAGGCTGAGGCGGCGGATAATCTTGCCGTGCTGCTTGAAAGTGAAGGCCTCAATGACTTTAAACTGGGCGGCGTGCTCGCCCTGTATCAGGCCCACTCTGATTGGTGGGATGGCTGTGAGACCTTCAAGGAATACGTCAACACCAAGGTGGCCCTGCACTACCGCAAGGTGATGTATCTGATCGAGATCCACGTCTGCCTCGTGGATAACAAGATCGAGTGGGACACCGTCAAGTCCATAGGCTGGACTAAGCTGAAGGAGCTGGTCAAGGTGCTCACCCCCGACAACGTCGAGGATTGGGTGGCCAAGGCCAAGGTGATGACCACCCTGCAGCTGAAGGATGCGGTCAAGGCCCATCTGGCCAGCCTGAACGGCGGGGAGGAAGATCCGGGCATTACCAGTGACGTGACCACCATGACCTTCAAAGTCCACGCTGACCAGAAGGAGCAGATCCGTTTGGCGCTGGACAAGGCCAAGGCTGAGCTGAACACTGAGGTGGACACCGTGGCGCTGGAAGGCCTCTGCACTGCCTATCTGGGCGGGACCTTCGCGATCGAGTCCACCGGTGGTTCACTGGTCGATGCGATCAAGGGCCACAGTCTGGAAGAGATCAATGCGGCGGTCGAGATTGTGTTCCCCGACGCAGTGATCGAAGGTGCGGTATCGGACGGATTCGCCGCTGCGACCGGCCCGGCTCCAACCCTGTTGCAGACCCTGATCGCCAACGGATCGGACGCGGTACTGGCTGCCTTTGAAGAGGCTTTCCCCGAGATGGAGTTGACTCTCGCGGTGTAACTTTCGGTGCGGGAAGTACCTTCATGGGGAAGAACCGATGACAGCCGGGAAAGACCGGCGCTTTTTTCACGCTCTATAAGGAGATCACAATGAGCGCCAATTCCATCATTTTTTATGGAGGCCTGATCCTGACCTTCATCGCCCCGACGGATATGAATTTCGCCCTGCTCTTCGGCTTCGGCTGCATGTGCTTCGCCGGGTACCGTTTCCTGCAGCGCGAAAAGAAACGCCTGATTTGAAAAAATACTTGCACTGACCCCCACATAGTAGTACTATGTCAGTGGAAGTTTGATTCACATTGGGAGGAGCCCGCCATGATCAGTGTCTACCCCGCCTACGGCAGAGACTACAAATCCAAGGCTGAAGTCATCGAGGCCTTTAACGCCAACAAGGACTTCATCGTCGCAGATGCTTTTCACCGCTACTGCGGCGCGGCCTGCAACAAGTCAGACCTTGTCGCCGGGAACGAAGGGAAAGTCAAAATCCGCTACAAGAAGCTGGCCAATATCGTGATCCTCGACGCAGTGTCTGGGAAGGAGGCAAAGTGATGGGCAAGTTAGAACGGCTGAAGGCCCGACTGGAAGCTGGCCACGAGATCAACGAGGCCGCATGCAGTATGTGGGTCGAGGGTAACCGGATCGAGATGTCCGGAAGCCGGTGGGGCAACCACTCTATCCTCCGGTCATCGAGTGAGGAGCGGATAGCCGCCCACTGGGCCGGGTACCTGAACAACGCCGCGAGGGCCGCAGGCCTGATTGATTGAAAAAAAGTACTTGACCCCATAGTAGTACTATGAGACGATAATGGTGTCGGGGAAGGGTCCCCAATCTGGAAGGAGCCAGTGATGAAAAAGCCAGAATTTCAGTTCAAAGTCGGTGACCGGATCGTGGTCCATGGTCATCGCATCAATGCCGCCATTGCCCAGCGCGGAGAGGTGGTTGATATCTACGCCCTGCCCCGCGACGGGTACCGCTACTGGATCCGCTTCGATGGTGACAGCGCCTCCTACGGGTACGGCGTAGAACAGTCACTGGGGGGCATCAACGGTTTGGCCAGCAGCATCAAGGCCTACAGAGTCAACAATCTGGAGTACGCGCTATGAGAGAGCAACTTTTCAACCTGTACTGCGGGTCCAACAATGTCGAGGGCTCGAAGGGGTCACTGGTCCGGGCTGACATCTCCCGGTCCAATGTCTGCTCCGCCCAGATCCAGCGGATGATGGACTACGTGGTGTCCGAGCCCGCCTGCGTCGGCGTCGAGTTCCAGCTGGAGATTGACGGCGAACTCTGGTACGTCCAGAAGGCTGAATACCGATTCGAAAGTGTTTGACATCCTAGTACTACTATGAGACCATAATACTGTAGTCGAGAGGAGGGAGCCGCGATGATTGTTCTGGGTTTTGAGAGAGAAGAGATTCTGGCCTTGGTGGCGGCTGACCTGCCGCTGGATGATGGCCCGGACGCTGCTGGCGGGAACCACTGGGACGCCTGCGACATCCATGAAGACTTCAACGACGAGTTTGACTACTAGACCCCAAGGAGGGACTGCCATGAAAGCCAATGCACGAAAAGCGTTCAACGAACTGAAGAAGGCCGGGTTTAGCGTGTGGGAAGACCTGCGCTGGTCGAGCCCCGGCTCCGGAGCCCACTTCGAGATTTCGGGGGAAGACGGCCTCGGGTTCTGCTACTACGACGATTACGATGGTGAGGCCTGCGGTGTGGCCGCCATCCTGAAGAAAAACAAGCTGTACTTCGAGTGGTACAACGCCGGGGTTGCGGCGGTCTACGATGGGTAAGCGCTGCCGGTTCTCCGGCCCGATAGAGACTTCAGTGGGGGAGCGGATGTCCGGTAAGGCCCGCTGCCCCGGATGCGGAAGGGTCATGAAGATCGCCCTCCGCAAGAACGATGAAGATGGAATCCGGTACCTCAGGTACCACAACGAGAAGGAGCTGAAATCATGATGCTACTCCGTAAGTCTGATCTGGCTGCGTTGGAGAAAAACCGGGGCGTCCCATCACCCAAGCCCGTGGTGAAATTCTTCAACCCCTGTGGCGCGGCCACGTGGTTGATCGCCGACATCGATGAGGACGGCGACACCCTGTTCGGCCTGTGTGATCTAGGCATGGGTTGCCCGGAACTGGGCTACGTCTCCCTGCGAGAGCTGGAGAACCTGCGCCTGCCCTTTGGTCTGAAAATTGAGCGGGACCGCAGTTTCAAAGCGAGTAAGTCCCTGCTAGAGTACGCCAACGAAGCCAGTGCCAACGGTTGCATTCGCGCCTGACCCCCGAGACCCGAAAGGGTCCTTAGCCCCCCACGAGGGGGCTTTTTTTCGGACATGGAAAATGTCCTAAGTTTGATTCTAGGACACGCGGTACGGTACTATCGCGAGATGGCCGATATTAAAACCCCGAAGATGCTCAAGCCACTACCACCTGAGAAGATGCACGAGGTGAACGTGATGCTGATGGAAGCCCGTCGCACGGCGACCGTTGCCCGGATCATTCAGGAGGACTGGGGTTTTATCCCGGACGTGGAGCGCTCCAGTCTGATGCGCATCCTGAACCGGCACCGCACTGAGACCATCACCGAGTTCGATGTCCTTGAGCACAACGGGGCCAGCAAGCTACTGGCCTCCGTGGGCGATAAACTGGAGCGCCACGTTAAGGTTCTCGACGAGTATCAGGACCTGATCCGACTGCAGAAGGCCCGCATCGCGGCAGGGATGTACAAGGAGGGGATCACCCCTGACGCTAAGGTGGGGCATGGCAAGCCCGACCGGCAGGTAACCAGCGACATCATGGCCATGAACAACATCCTCAACAGCTACGCCAACATCGGCCTGAAGATCGGCCTGCTCCGCACCATGACACCGGAGGAAGCCGACAAGGCTACGCGTGGCGTGCTGGTAGGTGAGCTGGCGGGGGACGTGCTGACCGACACCGACCTGAAGGTCGGCCTGATGTCCCTGATCGGCAACATCCTCGAAGACGTGAGAGCCTCGCCTGATGACGCCTAAGGGGCAGGCGATTCTACAAAGTCTGCAGGCCCGCCTCCCGGCGGTGTTGGCGACCATGCAGACCAAGAGCCAGAAGGTCGAGTTCCTGCAGCGCTTTCACGACCACGTCGCCAATGATGAGTGGGACAAGCTATCCGAGATCGTTGAGACCAAGGCGACCCGGACGGTGGGAATCAAGGAGTTCATCGAGAGCCGGGACTTCCTGAACATGCGGGACGTGCTGTACCCGATCGTGATGGATGAGATCCAGCAGATGAACGGCGGCGACTACGTGGAGCTGGTGCTGACCGGGGCCATCGGGACAGGCAAGACGACCATCGCCCTGATCACCACCGCCTACCAGCTTTATCTGCTCGCCCAGTACGACTATCCCCAGAGAAAATTCGGCCTAGACCCGGCCTCCGAGATCGTGTTCATCTTCCAGTCGCTCAACGCCAAGCTGGCCAAAGACGTGGACTACGCCCGCTTCAAAGCCATGATCGACGGTAGCCCATGGTTCCAGCAGCACTTCCGTTACGACAAGACCATCGAGTCGGAGCTACAGTTTCCGAATCGCATTATCGTCAAGCCGGTGTCCGGGGCCGAGACTGCGGCGATAGGCCAGAACGTGTTCGGTGGCGTGATCGACGAATTGAACTTCATGGCCAAGATCGAGGGATCGAAGCGATCCGTGGATGGCGGCAACTACGATCAGGCGACCTCGCTGTACAACAGCATCGCCCGACGCCGGAAGTCCCGCTTCATGAAGCAGGGCAAGATGCCCGGCATCCTGTGTCTGGTATCGTCTGTCCGCTACCCCGGACAGTTCACCGACACCAAGATCGAGGAGCAGCGCCGGGACATCGACCGCCACGGGTCCAGCACCATCTTCGTCTACAACAAGACCACATGGGGCATCAAGCCGCCGGGGACTTTCACCGGGTCATGGTTCGAGGTGTTCACCGGCAGCGCCAGCCGTTCGCCCCGGATCCTCCAGCCCAACGAGGTTCTGCTCCCGGAGGATCAGCGACTGGTGATCTCAATCCCGGAGGAGTACCGGACCGAGTTCGAGAAGGACATGATGAACGCCCTGCGCGACATCGCCGGTGTGGCGACGCTGGCCATGCACCCGTACATCATCGTTACCGAGAAGATCACCGAGTGCGCCGACCCGAAGCTCCCGGTCCTGCTCAGCCGGAACGAGGTGGACTTCGTGGACACCAAGCTCAAGATCTATCCGGAGCGGATCACGAACCCGACCTACCCACGCTTCGCTCACGTGGACTTGGGCCTGACCGGGGACAGCGCCGGTGTGGTCATTGGGCACGTGGTGGGCTTCATGGATTGTGACCGGGGAGACCACATCGAGCAGGCCCCCAAGATTGTGATCGATGCGATACTGGAGGTGTCACCGCCGAGGAACGGGGAGATCCTGTTCTGGAAGATCCGGGACGTGTTCTACGCCCTGAAGAAATTCGGGATGAACATCAAGTGGATCACCTTCGACAGCTACCAGTCCGCTGACTCCCTGCAGCTGCTGAGGCAGGCGGGGTTCATCGCCGACATTCAGTCCATGGACAAGAGCATTGATCCGTACGAGTACACCAAGTCCGCGATCTACGATGGCCGCCTGAAATTCAACCCGCACCCTAAGCTGCAGCGCGAGCTGGCCTCACTGGAGCTGGACACCAAGCGCGGCAAGGTGGACCACCCGCCCGGTGGCTCCAAAGACTGCTCCGATGCGCTGGCTGGCGTGGTCTACGGCCTGACCATGCGCCGAGAGGTCTGGGCGATTTTTGGCGTAAGGCCGCTGAACATGCCGACCAAGGTCAAGGCCGTGCTGGCAGCCCAGAAGCCCGACAAGTAGTGCACTTAATTGCACCCTAGCGATTGACAGGTACTTCGCCCATCCGCACTCTTTAGGTAGGGACGGGGGAGGGCTTGTTATGTTTGGAATCGATATCCACACGGTGGTGAATTTTATGAAGAGGCACCGTGGCATGTGGGAGCACAAGACGGTGTTTGACCGCAAAAAAATGCGGTACACCACGAAGGTGTACATCGCAGGCGAACTGTTTACTGAAGAGGTGCTGGACGTTCAGCCCTTGGCCGACGCCATCATGGAGATGATGTCGGCTAAAAAAGCGTCATAGTGCTGCGGGGCTCACCGGGACATCCGCCAGCACCACGGCCAGCAGCCCCTGCTTTGACTTCGGCACTTTGAACAGAGCCACCGCTTTCTGCTTGGCCTCCCAAAGGCTTTGAGCCCCAAACCAGATTTGCTTTCCTTTGTAGTACGCAACGTAGTCGCGCATATCACCTCTCCCTAGAGTTTTACTTCTTCTTCCAAGACCTTGAAGATCCCATCCGCGTCATCGCAGTGTGCGACCCGTTTCCCGGCCCACTCATTGCCATGGACCCAGAAATATCGCACCAGCAGGTAGTCGCCACCCACACCTCTGCAGACCGACAGCCTCACGTAGCTGCCAATGGCCATGTGGGAGACGACTTCATAACCGTCTTCCTCATAGGCCCGCACGTCCAGTAGTCCAGCCATCTCAACCTCCTCCTTGAAACTCCCACCAACAAGGACACCTTAGCATAGTATTACTAGTAATGCAACATTTGACAAACACGTACGACTATGATACAGTGCTTATATCGGGGGTAGTTCCCCCAGCCACTGAAGGAGCGATCATGGCGAAGGTAAAGAAGGCCCCACCCCCCCTAGTCCGCAACGAGAAGATCCCGAAGCTCGTTAAAGCGTTCGACGGGTCGGACCTCAAGAAATGGCGACTGCCCGCCCTGCTCAAAGAACGGGCGGCACTGATCCGGGACGCGGAGCGCGGGCGACCCGCCCCGCAGGCGCTGGCGGAAGTGGAGCGTGCAATCGAGGAGCGAAGCTGATGAGCTACAGCACGGTGTACAAGCACAAGGTGTCCAAGAAAAAGGCGGCGTCGGGTGGCTACCCGGATGGTTGGGACTGGGCCATCTACACGACCAAGTCGAACACCGACCATCACCTGTTCCTGAGGGAGTTCCATGGGGGTAAGACTTACCGTGATCTGAAGTGGGCAACGACCCATCTGGTCTGCGGGATGTTCCCGATCCCAGTCCCCATGGTAAACGCGGCGGAGGAGGTCCAGTGAAATTAACTGCAATACAGGGTAAGAATTCTTACTGCGGTCCAGCGGCGATCGCGGCCATCGTCGGCATCTCTACCGATGCAGCGGCCAAGGCCATCCGGGAGACCGGGTACAAGCGCAAGTCAGTTCGCAGGCTCCACCCGGAGGAGCTGGAGTGGGCACTGGCCAAGCTGGGGTACGCTGTCCACTACCAGCAGATGTCCCCTTCCGATACGCCGACCTTGGCCAAGTGGATCCGCGACCGCGAGGACCGTGCGGCGGTCAACATCGTGTACGTGACCGGGCACTACGCCGTGGTCTCTGGCAATAAGTACATCGACAACCATACCAAGGAGGCGGTGTGGATCAGCAAAGCACCGGGCCGCAGGAAGCGCGTGAAGGGTGTGCTCACCGTGGAGAAAAAAGCATGCAAGTGATTGTGACGTTGGACTACTACGATGGCAGCAAGGGTAAGTCCATTGTGGTGGCTGCGGAGGACATCCCCTCCCGGACGTTGATGTTCAAGATGATGGAGTCGGGCGTGTGCGGGTACACCGTGACCCGGCTGGATACGCTGGGCAAATTGATGGAGCGCATGGCTCCGGAGGACGGTTGAATGTTACGAGTGGAGGAAGCACTGGAGGCCACGGTCCGGGCCTTACAGCTGGGCGATGACGCCCCGGCGGGCCGAGAGCGTTATGGCGACCTACTGGATAGGCTGCGCGTAAGTCAGCATTTCTTGGTGCCCGACAGTGTGGCCGATCAGCTGAGTGAACGCATGCCTGCGGTGGATCTTTTAACGGTAAGTTTTCCGTTCCCCTGCAACTACCTGCAGATCGACAGAGTGAGCTACCCGAAGGTGGACCAGCTCGGATTCTTTTTTCTGCAAGGCGTTGGCCTGATGGGCTTGGACCGGTCTACCCCCACCGTACCCGGTATCTACAGCGCGATCATGGTGCTCTTCCCGGACCGCAATCTGTCGACGACCCCAAACATGGTGGCCTGTTTGACTGTGTGGGCGGACGGAGAGGTAACCCTCTCGACCATGGCAGACGGCGACGCGGAAGCACCCTCACACACGCGGGAGATTCTGAAGTCGGAGATAGCGCGGGCCCTGAATGTGATGAGCGCTACGACCGAGGGCGTGCTCACCCAGTACGTCCCCAGCACTCTCCGTCGGAAGGCCAAGGCGAAGCACAAGCACAAGCATCCGCTGATTCAGTACAAGCTGCTCAAGCTGGACCTGTCTAAGCTGGAGGTACGACCGGTCCCCGGTGGTGGCCACCACGCCAGCCCCCGGCTGCACCTGAGGCGTGGGCACTGGCGGGCCTACAAGTCCGGACACCGGAAGTGGATCAACCCGATGTGGGTCGGTGACAAGGAGAAGGGGATGGTGGTCAAAAGTTATTCCATTGCGGCCACCCGAAACCCTTGACACCCTAGTACCACTATGTCATAGTTAGCTCGTGGTTGGGAAATGTTGAAGGAGCAATGAGATGGACGCGATAAAACTGGCAGTGAAAATCATGAACTACGCCGAGGCCCACTACGCTGATGGCAAGGGCTGGGACGTGGTGGTGGAGTGCAACGAGATCCCCGAGATCAAGGACGAGCTGGTCGAGATGGGTATCAAGAGCGTCAAGGAGTACTATGACAGGGTGGTCGCCCCCTACCACGAATACGCGATGGAAATAGCTTCTTCCGCCTACTAAGGAGAGTGCCATGGACCTGAAATACTTTGAATGGAAAGCTCGGATGGCCGCCCCCCAGCGGTCCCTGTCTGACTACTACAAGGCCGTGAAGTGGCCTAACGACTGCCCGGTCCGTCCGGTGCCAGTAAAGGCCGCCCCGGCCAAGGACGCTTAATGAACCATTCCCCGAGGGGTAACCTTATCCCCCAGACGGTAGAGTCGCTGCAGGAAGTGATGGCGGCTGACGCCGTCCTGATGGAGAAAATGGGCCAGAAGATTGCTGAGCTGGAAAAGACGCTCAAGGCCCGAAACGAGACGATTGCCAAGCTGCTGAGGCAGCGAGAAATACTTAGGGCGCTCAATAAAAAACGTTGACACCCTAGTACCACTATGTCATAGTTACTTCGTGGTTTGGATTTTCGAAGGAGCGAGAAAAATGGGATATTTTCTGAGGGATGGGAGACCGGTCGCCGACCCAATGGTGCTGGTCGAAATCAAGTCGGTCAACGAGGCCAAGGTCCGGGTTTGGGAAGACTGCAACAGGTGTTGCGGCAAGGGGCATATCCCCTACTACAGCCACATCGCCGGTGGCGTGTGCTTCGCCTGCGGGGACTCAAAAGGTTGGTGGAAACTGAAGCCCTGCTACTCTGCGGAGAAGCTGGCCAAGCTGGTCGCCGCCGCCGATAAGAAGGCGGATGAAAAAGCGGCCAAGATCGCGGCCAAGAAGGCAGCGGCCCTGAGCGCCTCGATCGCCAAAGTCGGTGCTGACCTCTGGGCGGATATCGACGGCTGGGTCAATGGGCTGGGCCTGAACGCCAACTGGGATGATGCCTACGATCACAACGCCGATGTCTACGACGGCCTGAACAAGTGGGACAGGATAATCATCGACCTCCACGGCAAGGCCGGGGCGGCGGTCGACGGCGGCCTCTCTGACAAGGCGGCGGATTTCCTGAAAAGCCTCTGGGCCAACAAAGTCAAGTTCGCCGCTGAGAAGGCGGCCAAGGACGCTGAGGCGGTGGACGTTCCCGCCGGGCGCTATGAGGTGAAGGGCAAGGTCCTGAGCATCAAGGAGTACCACGGGGACTACGGTGTGGTCTTCAAGATGCTGGTAGACTGCGGTGACTACCGCGTGTTCGGGTCGGTTCCGGCCTCGATCAGGAAGGAAGCCCTCGCTGAGGACTGCATCCTGCAGATGGCTCTGGTCGGGAAGGTGGTCAAGTTCTCCGGGGAGTTTGAGCCGAAGGAAAAAGGTTTCGGGTTCTTCAGCCGCCCAAGCAAGGCTGAGATGGTCAAGGAGGAAGCGTGATGAAGATGGACGTTTACATTGGTGACTTCAGGGACCGGTTCAAAGCCATGGGCCGGGATGGGGGCTGGTCTTATGAGGGTCTGGAGGCCCTGTACGATTACCTCGAAGAGATTTTCGATGGTGAGTACAACTTGGATGTGGTCGAGCTGTGCGGGATCTACTCTGAGTACAAGGACCTTGAAGAGTACAACAAGGACACCGGCAACGACTACGACTGCAGCGATGATATCGAAGAGATCGTGGCCAGAGTTGGAGACGACGGATTTATTGTTGCCCGGTAGGGCGGAGGGAGCCATGGACAATTTCGAAGCGGTAGGGCTGGCAGAAGGTTTCATCGACGGCGACGAGGATCAGGTGATCGAAGCGTGGCAGCATCTGGTAGACACTGGGCTGGCATGGCAGCTGCAGGGCTTTTTCGGTCGGCAGGCCCGCGCCATGATCGATGCGGGGGTGATCAATGAAGCCGCTTGAAGATCGGACTTTCAACGAGCTGGTAGAGTGGGCCTCCGGGTATCTGCTCCAGCAGCTGCTCGCCGGGGACTTCCAGACCGGGGTCTATACGGTGATGAGTACCACGGCCTCGTGGCGCAGGCGGCAGGATGAGCGGGAGCTGGGGCCCAAGCGCCCGGTGCCCAAGCGCCATGATGGGTCCGCCGGGAAGTACGAAGCGGTCTGCAACTCGGAGCTGAGCACCCGCGCCAAGAACGCCCTGATCCGGGCCAACCTGACCGACGCCTATGCGGTGCGGAACGCGATCAAGAATTTTAGCGGAACGGACAAGGTGGGGGCCCTGAAAAAGATCCCCAATATCGGTACCCGTATCGCTCTGGAGATCATCAACTACTACGAGGTTTGGGAATGAAGTGCGCATGTTGCGGGGAAGAGTGCAAAGCCGTCATCGAGGACCACGGTATCGGGCCCTACGAGTTCCAAGGGGCCAAGGGCGTGGACCGGAAGCAGGTGCTCGTCAGCGATTGCTGCGGCGACGCCGTACTCGATGACAACGGTGCCGAATGTGACGTGGAGGTCCTCGATGATCGAGAGGACGCCCTGATCGAGGACTACGACGACTGGCGTAACGACCGGTGAGCAGACACAATAAGCCCCGGTGCAAGAAGAAAATTCTGATGGGCTGGAAGAGCCACCGACGGTGTGCGGTTAGCGTGATGGAGGGGAGCGAGTACTGCTGCCACCATCAGCCGACACTGATTTATTTCAATGACATTAATTGCACTAAGGAGAAGGACAATGGCACAAGAGAAGTGGGATCAGAGCTACAGGGAGAAGAATCAGGGCGCGGGGCTGGTGAAAGTGGCGGTGTGGATTCCGGCAGGCCGGAGGGTGGAGCTGAAAGCGCTGGCGGGCGAGTGGCGGAAGGCTGCTCGGGCGGAGGCGGGGGTAAACAAGGGCACCCCGGAGGACTTGATATCCTAGTACGACTATGGGATAATGTCGCTGGAGGTTTGGTTGTTGTTTCAAGGAGGAAAGATGAGAAAGTTTGACGGTTATAGGGTTGGAGAGAGAATCAGGGGTTACGACTTCATTTGCGTTTTTGACGTCTACCTCGAAGGGGAAATCGTAGCGGTCCACAGGTGGGGTGAGCCCGGTGTGGATTTCGACTGCTACGAGGTGAAGGTCGAAAGGCGTGTTGTGAACGGGGAGGACTGCCCGGAATTTTGTGGGGAGCACTTTTACATTCCGATGGAATTGGATATTCTCGATTTTGATTGGAGGGTGATGCCCGCTGGACACGATAATTTGGCTAGAGAAATTGCAGCGAGAAACAACGCGTGTGGGTGACGGTAGGGTATGCTGCTCTTAGGTTAGGTGTTGGGAGACTCCGAAACCCTATTGGCAGCATTGCCCGCCCTCGGTCTCCGGGGGTTCTTTTTTGGAGCAGCCTATGGCTAACGGAAGGCCCGGACCAGCGAAGATCTCAGGGCGTTTCAAATCCCGCGAAGTGCTGGAGCTGTACGTGATACAGGAGCACGAGGCCGGGGAGTACACCAAGGTTATCGCCGAAAAGGCCGGGATCTCGATCGGCACGGCCACCAACATCATCAAAGACTTCAAGGCCCGGCAGGCACCCCCGGCGTCCGCCGAGAAGCCGAAGCCATGGCTGTCCCGGAAGTGGCTATGAGTATTTGACAAAGGGCACCACCCATGTTAAGGTGGTTCCAGAAGTTACGAAGGAGCGGAGAAAATGTTCAGCTACCATACCCTAGAGGACAACATCCCGGTGGATCTGCGGAACGCGGACTATCTCGGGGGCAAAGGCTTCGGCCTGTACAAGATGCGCAACGCCGGGGTGCCGGTCCCCCCCGCCATCATTATCCCGACTGCAGCCTGCATAGCCTACCGCGACGATCCCAAGGCCGTCATGGAGTGGGTGCTGCTGGACGTGCTGCCCGCGATTGAAGACTACTTCATGGAGCCGCTGGGCTATCTCCCGCTGCTCTCTGTTCGGTCCGGTGCCAAGTTCTCGATGCCCGGCATGATGGACACGATCCTGAACGTGGGCCTCAACCCCCTCAACTACCCCCTATGGAAAGCTAGGTTAGGGCTGGAGTGCATGCTCGACTGTCGCAAGCGGTTGATCACCATGTACGCGGACGTGGTACTGGGTAAGCGTTACGCTGATTACGATCTCGGCGGTGCCCCGGAGCAGGTCTTCTGGACCATGAGCGGGGGCCAAGAGTTCCCCGCCCCGCGACTTCAGCTGCTGAATTCTATCGAAGCGGTGTTCCGAAGCTGGGACAACGAGCGGGCCGTGATCTACCGCGACCTGAACAAGATTGACCATGACCTCGGGACCGCTGTGATCATCCAGCAGATGGTGTTCGGTAACCTTAACGAGAACAGCTATACCGGGGTGGTGTTCAGCCGCTGCCCTTCGACTGGCGCTCCGGCTATGACCGGGGAGTTCTTACAGAACGCGCAAGGTGAGGACGTGGTGGCCGGAGGCCGGACCCCGCTCCCGATCGGCGAGCTGGAGAAATTGGACCCGGACCTCTACGCAGCGCTGGAGGCGCACGTGGTTGCTCTGGAGGAGACTAACCGAGATATGCAGGACGTTGAGTTCACTGTCGAGGACGGCAAGCTCTGGATCCTGCAGACCCGGAACGGCAAGCGCTCTACTCAGGCAGCAGTGGTGATCGCCTGCGGCATGCTCGAAGACGAGCTGATCACCTACACCGAGCTGAAGTCACGAGTGACCCTGAAGCAGTACTTGGCCCTGAACCAGCCCCGACTGGACCCGGACTTCGACGTGGTACCGAGTGGTATAGGGATCGGGGCCAGCACCGGAGTGGTGGTGGGCCGGGCGGTGTTCTCCAGCAAAGCGGCGGTAGCCAGCAAGGACCCGTGCATCTTGATCGCGAAGGAGACCACCCCGGATGATATTGCAGGGATCAACGCAGCGGTGGGGATCCTGACTGCTAAGGGTGGGGCGACCAGTCACGCGGCAGTGGTGGCCAGAGGCATGGGCAAGGTCTGTGTCGTCGGGGCCACTGGGCTACTGATCGGACCGACCACCGTCTCATCAGGTGAAGTCCTGATCGGGGAAGGTGACTGGGTGACGATCGATGGGTCCACCGGGCGCTACTGGCTGGGAGTGCGGGCCGCGTTGGTTGAAGGCTCAGCCAAGATAGCTCGCCGATTCGAAGAGACCATCCTGCGCCAGCTTGAAGTTAAGGATGTGATCATCACCCACCCGGACACCCTCAGTGCTGGGGTGGTGCGGGTTCAGCAGTTCATCAAGGATCACGGTGTGGTGGCCATGGAGGCACTGATTGCCAAGATGAGTGGTGGAGTACTGGATTGCAGACCGATCGACGCCGTGGCGGAGACTGAGGCAACGCAGGGCCTTGCAGTGTACGAGGCCAACGCCTTGATCGGTAGCATGTTTGGCGGCCCTGACAAGGGCATACCATGGAAGACGCTCTACAGTATCCTTGACTCGGTGAAGCTGAAGCCGAAGGCTGAGATCACGGTGATGTATACCGAGAACGTCACCGTGCCACCCCAGTACAGGGGTGTGGCTGTGGTGACCACCCTCTCTGAGTTGATCTATTCGAAGGGCTACATCACCCCGTCGTTCGATCTGGATCAGCAGGCGCTGGACAAGGGGGCGCTCGATAGGCTCATCGATCTGAAGGCCAATGCGGGTGAGCCAGTGAAATTTATCCTTGGAAAGGGCGCACCGATCCACGGGGCCATGACCGCGCTCCAGCATGTACAGGGGGCGTTGGCGTGATAATTCTGTCGATTGCACCAATTGCACTGGGCTGGTACGATCACGGGCTAACTCGTTTCAGTTCGGGATTAGACGGTTGGCCCTTAGATTTGATTGCCCCAAGTGCAACCGTAAGCAGGCATGGTTGGAGGTCACGCATCCAGACGTGGTGCTCCGATGCTTGTGCGGATTTTGGCGGGTGGTCGAAACCCAACTCGAAACAATTACGATACGGCATGTGGACTCCGGCGCTAATGTTCGCCTACCTAAGCGGGACTCCAAACTGTACCGTACCTTGGCCACGCTATATGCGGTCGAACCCGCATCCACAGCGTATGTGACTGAGATGCTAGATCTATCAAGCAAGCACCACGTAGTACCGCAAGAGTTTACCGTATCTGATGTAGCATCACAGTTGACTGTGCTAAAGTATCGAGGGTTGGTCGAAGTGACTTCGAACAAAAAGGGAGTAGTCGGCGGTTCTACGTGGCAGATGACCACTGCCGCTAAACAAATGTTTGAGCAAGGGGTATAACCGTGGCACTGATCTTGGGCGTAACGACAGGCGGCAAGGTTTACGTGGGTGATACCCCCGTGGAGATCGTCTATGCAGAAATCGGCAGCGACACCATCGCGGTGAAGGTGCATGGCAAGATGACCATCCTTACCGGAAGAGAATCAAGTGAGATCCTGCCAGACGTTTTTATGTACGTCGGCAAGGGGAAAGAGTCGAGTGATCCGCGTCTGGCCATTGAGGCCCCACGCGACATCACCATACTCAGGCCGGAGCTTTATGAAAAGCAAGCGGGATAGAGGCTTCCTCATACCCTTGAGGTTGACCAACTTAGCGATACAATCCGGGGTCAGTGTCGAGAAGCTGCAGTTCATGTTGCAGCGGTCTGCACGGTGCACGCACCCCGCAGGGAACCGCCGGTACCACGACTACATCTTCAACGTGGAAGGCAATCGGGTGCTGGGCTTCCTACACGAGCCAGAGATGGCCGAAGACGAAGACACCGACCATCAAGTCTACAAGTGCGACGTGTGCAAGGACACGCGCAAGGTTCAAGTGTTCAATGAGTGCCCACGGTGCCACGGCGAAGGCTGCCCAAAGTGCGACGAGGGATTGCTTGCAGGGTCGATACCCTGCCCAGAATGTAAGGCGCAGAAAACGTTTAAGCACCACCATTAACCCAAAGGAGTGACACCATGATCAGGAACATCCCCTTCAAATTCGGCTTTGGTAACACCGTGTACATTTACGGAGGCCCCTACCGCGCCCGCCCCACTAACACCTACAACATTTGCATGGCGGCGGAGATCGATGAGCCCGCCGACATCCGGGTTGAGACCCGTGACTTTTCCGTCCCTGACACCGAGGAGCTGCTGGCGGCTCTGAAGGGGGGCCTGCTGGCACTGGGTGCCCGGAGGCAGGTGTTTGTCGGGTGCATGGGCGGCATAGGCCGGACCGGGCTGTACCTTGCCGCCATGGCCAAGGTGCTGGGAGAGAAGTACCCGGTGATCTACGTCCGGGAGAACTACCTGTCCCATGCGGTGGAGACTAAGGAGCAGATGCGGTTTATCAACGAGCTGGATGTCAGTTCATTGAAATTAACTGCACTGGCAGCCAAGGTCGGACACGCACTTTTATTCTGGAAGTGATTTGACGATTGGGGGGGTGGGGTGGTATACTACCCCCAGAAGGCAAGTTTCGAAGGAGCGAAAAATGTACCACCTGAATCCGACCACGTTGTCCTACTACAAACAGTTCATTGGACTGCAGCGGGCGAACAACAGCATGGTTGCGCTAACCGATGTGATCAAGGGGGTGAAGGCCTACATGCCCGCGTCCCCGGAACAGGCGTCCCCGGAATCCGAGGCCCTTCGGTTTTATCTGCTCAACCATGGGTTCGCCACCTTGTGCGCCACCTACCATGATGATGAGCCCATGCCCGAGAGGGCGGTGGAGCTGGCCGCCGAATACGTCAAGCAGCTGGCGATCATTGGCCGCCGGGCGGTAACCTACACTTTGCTGATCATCACCCGTGAGGCTCGCCACCTGCATAAGAGCGCGACCTTTTCGGCACAGCTGAAGAGCTTGTTCGGGCCGGAGTTCCATAAGTTTCGAACGGGCCTGCCCCACTCGTCTGACGGGTGCGTGACCTACCTGCTGGAAAAGGCCCCGGACGTTCCGCTGGGCCTGTACGTTGCCGCCATCACCCACCTGTTCGACCATGGTAACTTCTCCAGTGGCTACGGTGGGAAGGCGTGGGGTGTGGTCGCCGAGGCCCTCCGCCGGTACGTGACCGGGGAGACCAGTTTGGAGATGTTCGTGGATACCGTGTGGACCCTTGCCCACAACAACGGGCCGATCTTCAACAAGGGCATGCTCTACACCGGGTACAGCGGGCACCTCTACACCATTCTCGACGTCCAAGCCGCAGGGCAGATACCGCAGCTGGTCAGTGACTGTATCAAGAGCGTCTACACCATCGATGGCGTAACCCTCAACATCCGGGATTACTTGCTGCACTATGGCGAGATCTTTGGGATCGCGAGGCCTGACTTCTACACCGATTGGCACACGGTGGAAGCGCTGGGGTCGAAGAAGAAATACTCCAGCTACAAGCCGATCCAGCACAAGAAATACGGGGTGCCGCCGCACATGGCCGAAGCCGAAGCTGCTAAGCTCAAGGCTGAAGCAGAGCAGCACGCTCTCGAACAGGCAGCAGAGGCCTCGAAGTTTTACGTCAGCCCCGGTCAATTCGCCCTTATCGTCAAGAGGAACGCAGCATGAGCCATTACAAGAAAACCCTACCCCGGTGCTACGAAACCCACAAAGCACTGCAGATAGGGGACTACCAAGTCTATGGTGGGAACTGTGCGTTCCCCATGGTGACGGACGCCGACGTCTATGTCGGGCTGGACCACTCCATGAGGCACCAGCACAGGGTCTACCCATGGCAGCCGAAGCCCGAGAAAGAAGTGATCGAGGTCCACTTCCTGATCACGGACATGTCTGCGCCCAGCGATCCAAAGTTGTTCAAGGAGATGATCACGTGGCTGGCGATACAGGTTCAGCTCGGTAAGAAGGTTCACGTCGGATGTATCGGAGGCCATGGCCGGACCGGCACCGTCCTGTCGGCGCTGTACAATGAACTGACTGGGGACACTGACTCAACCAACCGGGTCCGGGATGGGTACTGCCAAAAGGCGGTGGAGTCCAAGTCGCAGATCCACTTTTTGCACAAGCACTTCGGCATCGAGCCGGTGAAGCCGACCAAGGACTACAGCGTGGGCTCGCAGTTCCCCTCGGTTACGCGTGGGGGCAGCTATTTCGGCGACACCGTGAACTTCCCCAGCAGCAGTGAGCGCACCGCCAACCGGATGAAGAACTACTCGCTGAACACGCACCTGACTCCGTACGTACCCCCGGCGGCGGAGAAGAAAAAGAAGTGATCCATTTGACAAAACAGGGGATACAGGGTAGAGTAGTTCTAGTGATTGTTACGCCATTGAAGGAGCGGATATGGCCATTACAGTAAAGGCGAAAGGAGCGGATACGGTGCACTTACTCCAGATTGTGGGGCTGGACCCCAAAGCGAACTTGGAGCTATCCAAGCGTGGCATCGTGGTAAACACATCCTTGAAGGATGTGATCTTCTCGCGCAACGGGGTGGAGCTGACAAGGGCCAAGATGTCGGTACCAATAGCCACGCTGCTGAAGCCCGACAGTTTATCTGCGACGGTGCTTTCGGCCTGCCGGGGCTCGATTGTCAACGCCATGCTCAAGGCCATGGACATGGCGGAGAAGATCGAGTCCTCAGTCCCCCTGAAGGGGTCATTCGAGGACACCGTGATAAAGGTCAAGAAGCCACCTCAGTACCCCCCCAAGCTGGAGGCGTGCCCACTGAAGGACGCCACCCAGATGTACCAGCCGGTACGTGGCACCAGCGGTGGATCCAAGTACTTCGTGGTTGCCCTGAGCGATGACGTCAAGGTGGCGGCCCGAGTGCAAGGTAATGCGGTGTCGGTCCGGGCGGAAGGTAACCTGACCCCGAAGATCAAGGCGGCACTTGGTAGTGTCGGGATGGATGACAAGGTGGACTACATGAGCGCACACTTCACGGCCACGCCCAACGCCTCGGCGAAGAAAGTGGTAGGTGCGGTGCTGATCGGTTGCGGGTTGGACTTCGATACCCCGGTGCCCAGTGTTGATAAAATCCAAGACAAGGGCCAATGATTCATGCTGGTATTCTGGGGCACCGATGATCCCAAGATCATCCATAAAGAAATACCCGCCCTCGTAAAGTACGACGGACCCAAATCTCTTTCCACCTCCTACAACAGGCCCTCGGTTGAACCGGGCAGCCTGTTGGTTGCCATGGGGTCAAAGCGTCTGGCGCAGCTGGGTGAGGAGGCGCTCATACCCAAGAACCGGACCGTAGCGTGGTGCCGGTACCCGCGCTTGTTCACGGCACCCGAGGGTGGTCGCATCATGGTGACCTATGGCCCCTCGGCTAAGGAGTACTCCTACTCCAGCTACGTGCACTTCCGAGCTGACGTGCACCTTGCTGATCGGTTCATGCGGACCGGCACCTTCTCCCCGGTCCCCGGTAAGTACGAGTATGTCTCCAGCTTCGCTAGTGCAATTAAGTGCATTAGTGATGAGTACCAGAAGACCGGCAAGCCTGTGGAGGTGGCGCTGGATCTGGAGACGCTAGGCCTCAATCCTTATGACCCCGACGCGTACATCATCACGATCCAGCTGAGCTACGAGGTGGGTCACTCCATGGTGATTGCGTTCCACAGCAAGGCGGAGGCCGACCAAGCTCTGAGCGAGTTCAATCCTTTATGGCTGGAGCTGTCATGGCTGCTGGACACCCCCATGGTGTCGCTGCGCGGGGCCAACTTCAAGTACGACCTGATCTGGCTGGCCGTCAAGGCCCAGCTGGAGTGCACCAACTTCAAGTTCGATACTATGCTCGTGGGCAGCTTGCTCGATGAGAACCGGCACAACTCCCTGAACACGCACGCCAAGTGGTACCTCCCTGATCTGGGTGGGTACGACGACAAGTTCGATCTGGAACACGACAAGAGCCGGATGGATCTGGCGCTGGAGCAGGACCCTGCCGGGTTCCTGACCTATGCCGGGGGAGACACCGACGCCTGCCTGCAGGTAAGCAAGCTGATGAAGGCCGAGCTGATACAGAAGCCGGGGCTGGCCAACTTCTACATCAACGTCCTGCACCCGGCAGCACGGGCCTATGAGTTGGTGGAACGCACCGGCCTGCTGGTAGACGTGGACTACTACATGGAGCTGGAGTACGAGATTCTGGAGGAGATGGAGATGCTCTCCCGCCGGGGCTTGGCGCTGCTTCCGCATTCGCTGTTGTACAAGCACCGCAAGAATCTATCCCTGAGCAAGCCGAGCCTGATCATCGACTTCCTGTTCACACCGGCTGGGCTCAACCTGAAGCCGAAGAAATTCACCGAGACCACTGAGGCACCGGCGACCTCCGCTGACCACATGGCCATGTTCATCAACCATCCGAAGGCCGGGCCTTTCGTCAAGATATTGGACGCGTACGCTGACTGCTCCAAGACCCTGAGCACGTATGTGCTGAAGCGGGACAAGCACGGTAACCCCACGTCCGGGTTTTTGCAGCACCTGCGCATCGATCGCCGCTACCACCCGACGCACTTCCTGCACAACAGCGGGGATGGTAGCGGGGGCACCAACACCGGGCGGATCTCGGTGCGCGACCCCGCCATGCAGACCGTGCCCAAGCACACCAAGTGGGCCAAGCGCTTGCGCCGGGCGTTCATCGCACCGCCGGGCATGCTTGTCATGGGCAACGACTACTCACAGGGCGAGCTGAAGATCGCGGCGTGTCTGGCCAATGAGACCACCATGATCAACGCCTACCGGCAGGGGCTGGACTTGCACGCGGTGACCGGGGCCCGGATGGCCAACCTCAACTTCAACGACTTCCTGAAGCTGAATGACACCAAGCCCGACCTCTTTGCCATGATCCGGCAGCGGGCCAAGGCGGGGAACTTCGGGTTTCTGTACGGCATGGGTGCGGCGGGATTCGTGGAGTACGCCCTCAACTCATACGGTGTGAAGGTTACCGAAGCAGAGGCCGAGGAGGCCCGGCAGGCGTTTTTCTCCGCCTATCCAATGCTTGACCCATGGCACAAGGAGTACAAGGCCTACGCGTTCCAGCACCGCATAATCCACTCACCCTTGGGCCGTATCCGCCACCTGCCGATGATCCGATCCACGTTCTCAGAAGTGTCTTCAAAGGAGGAGCGCCGGGCGGTCAACGCCCCGGTCCAGTCAACGCTGTCGGATATGTCCCTGTGGGCCACTTCGATCCTGCACCAGCAGGGGCTGATGAAGACCCAGCCGGTGGTCGCCATGATCCACGATCAGCTGGTGAGCTATGTCCCTGAAGACGACTGGGAGGCCTCAGCCGTGCGGATGATGGGCATCATGGAGAACCTGCCCTTCGAGAAGGTGGGCTGGAAGCCTCAACTGCAGTTTACCGTGGACTGTGAAGTCGGCCCCAACCTCGGGGACCTGAAGAAGCAGTCTTTTAAGAAGGCCGCTTAGATGGACCAGAGGGCGAAATACAGAACCCACATGGCTATGGGGAGTATCAATACCAGTACTACTGTGTCGTCGATTTTCATGAGGGCCATGGTACCGGGAATAATTAGAACTGAGATTCTAATATCGGGGTCATTATTACTGTTCTTAGGTGCGACATTGATCGGTAGCAGGGGCTGGTGTACTCTGCTGGAGAAACTATCAGGGCATAACCCATGGCCATAACGAAGGTACCGAAGCCGGACGCGCCTACCAGTAAGGTGACGTTTGCAGGGATCCCGATCAAGAAGCGGGACACCCAAGCCACGGTCGTGGACAACTTGATGTACGAGGACCAGTTCGCTGGACTGTACTGGAGTGACGTCAACGCCACCAACCTGCTGATCGAGCCGCCGTACAACCCCAAGGTACTGTTCGGGCTGGTCACCAAGAACAACATCCTGTCCCAGTGCATCTCCGCCATGGAGGTGAACGTGGACGGCACCGGCTACACCATTGAGCCGGTAGACGAGACCAGCAACGCCGATCCTGACGATGAGTACAAGACGCTGGACGCGTTCCTGAAGGAGCCGTTTCCAGAGGTCGGGCTCATCAGCATCCGCCGCCGACTTCGCATAGACCTTGAGTCCACGGGCAACGCCTACCTTGAAGTGCTACGCAGTTTGGCGGGCGATGTGACCTTCCTGCGCTGGGTAGACTCGACCGACATGAGACTGGTCAAGCTCGACGAAGCCGTGGAAGTGGAGAAGCAGATTACCCGCAACGGCAAGAAGGTCACGGCCAAGATGCTGACGCGGGAGCGTCGATACGCCCAGAAGGTAGGTGAGCAGACCATATTCTTCAAGGAGTTTGGGGCCAGCCGAGAGATCGATCGTAACACGGGCGAATGGGTGGATGGCAAGAATCAAGGGGCCAAGGTCACCAAGGCCGACAAGGAACAGACGCTGGGCACGGAGATCATCCACCTGAAGGTGAACCCTGACGCCAACAGTGCGTACGGCCTGCCCCGCTGGATCAACCAAGTCCCCAGCGTACTAGGTAGCCGCAAGGCCGAAGAGTTCAATCTGGAGTTCTTCGACTCCGGCGGTGTGCCGCCTGCAGCCATCTTCATCCAAGGGGGGGCTGTCGCCGATGACGTGACCCAGCAGCTGAAGGCCTACTTCAACGGTGACGCCAGCAGCAAGCACAGGGTAGCCATCGTGGAGGTGCAGAGCGCGTCCGGTAGCTTGGCCAACCCCGGCTCTGTGAAGGTGACCACTGAGCGCTTCGGTGAGTCCAAGAACGACGCCATGTTCCAAGACTACGACAAGAACTGCGAGGAGCACATTCGCGTGGGCTTCCGTCTGCACCCGTTGTTCCTCGGTAGGGCACAGGACTACAACTTTGCTACCGCCATGACCGGGTACATGGTGACCGAGGCGCAGGTGTTTGCCCCTGAGCGGGTTGAGTTTGATGAAATCATCAACAACAAGATTGTCCGGGCCATGGGCATAACCAAGTGGACCATGAAATCCAAGCCGCTGACTATCAAGAACGTTGAGGTCCAGCTGTCGGCCATGGAGCTGGTAAAGACCATGATCGACCCCGAGGACCTGATTGGGTCCGTGAACGACATGGTATCGCTGGACCTGAAGTACTCGAAGGAAGCACACGACAAGCACTTGGAGTCCCTAAACCCGATCCCGCCCGCTATGCCCGGCCAGCCTGCCGCCGGTGGCAAGGTGACGCCCGCTGCAGTAGGGAAGCCGAAGACCACGCAGCCCAGCAACGTGACGCCCATCAAAGACGCCAAGGATACGCGCCGAGGTAAGCTGGTGAAGAAAGCTGAGGAGATGGACGCTGAGGACGTGGTGACGCTGGTCACCGATTGGTCTATCGCCATGGGTCTGGAAGTAGGCGAGATCGACGACGAGGCCGTGACTCACGTCCTGAAGGCGGCCCGCGACCTGAATGACTCGCAGCGCAGGATCTTCAACAACGTATTGGCGACCAAGGCCTTTGTGGGCGTGGGCATAGACGCCGAGGGCTTGGCTGCGATAGCAGGGTGCTGCGCTCACGCAATGGAGTAGTGGGCATGACGGTAAAAGTTGAGGCTTTCCTAGCGATTGAGGATAGCCTGACCGCTCGTTTACAGAAGACCTACACGCGACTGGCCCGTGGGTACGAGCGTGCGGTGCAGGCAGCCATGGCCGAAGGTGATGTGCTAAAGGCGCAGGCCGTCGCCGAGAGCATCGACATGACCCCGGTCTACACCGAGAACGAGTCATTCATCCGCATGCAGACCTACGCCTCGCTGACGTTCGGGGCCACACGCCTGACACCCGAGCCCAAGGACACGTCTGTTTCCACAGGTATCTACTCCGGCCTCGTGAACCGCATGATGAAGAAGCTGAAGGCCGAGATCGTCGGCACGTTCACGCAACGCGTGCAAGACATGATGGTGCAGTTAATTGCACAGGAAGGTGCGGGCGAGACTGTTGATGAACTGGTCGTACAGAAATACAACGAGAACCAACCCCGTGAGCCCAAGGGGTCCCCCATCGGTGGCCGCTTCAAGGGTGGTGGTGGCGGCACGGGCCGCACCCTGTACCATGTGACCCTGACCTCACGTGTAGAGGCCATCCAAGAGAAGGGTCTGCTACCCATGCAGACCAGCAACTGGATTCAAGCAGGTAGCGGCCAGCGCTATGGTGCGGGGGAGGTGTACGCCTTTGAGTCCAAGAAGGATGCGATTCGATGGGCCGCACGCTGGGACTGGCAATTGAACAAGGCCACCGGCACCGGTGACGTGAGCATACTGGAGGTGGACAGTGATCCAGATGACTGGCAGGTAGATGAGAACGACCCGCTGAGCCAAGCAGGCGGCGAGGGGCGCTGGTTCAAGCGCATGGCGAGGATACCCCCTGAGTTTATCGGAAAGCCGTCCAAGGTCACTGCAGAGGCCATACGCTCGATCGTTATGGTGGCGAAGTACGACAAGAACCAACCCCGTGATCCCAAAGGCAGCCCCACCGGGGGTCAATGGACTTCACAGTACGCGTCCAGTGCGGATAACCCTGACGGCCTACCCATGGATCAGGCCTCACGCTTGGAGAGGGCCCGACAGCAGGGCTTCGACACGAGCCGGGTGCTGTACCATGGGTCCAAGCAGGACATCAACGAGTTCAAGCCGGGCTACGATGATGGGCTGATCTTCCTGACCACCAACCCGGAGTTCGCGGCCAAGTGGATTCATGGCACCGGCGGCCTACGTACAAGAACGACGGGCCCCTCGGGAGAGCTGTGGGCCGACCAAGAGTACGATGCCCTGAGGGAGCGCATGAGGCCCCTACGGGCCAATTACCCTGAGGGAGACGACGGGGATACCGCGTACTATGACATGGTGTACGCCGAGAGAGCCAAGCTGGTATCCGCTAGTGCGGTGGACTCAGCGGTGTACCCCGTGTACCTGCGCGTGCACCCTGAGCAGATCTTCGACCCCCGTACCCAGTGGGCTGAGATCGAGGACACTCTCCGGGAGATCGGCAGGAAGCGACTACGGGAGACCGGTGAGGACCAAGGGTGGGACAAGCTGATCGCCGAGGGCAGGCACAAGGAAGGTAACTGGATCATCTACGAGCGCAAGGAAGTGGTGCGGGCCCTCAATGGCATGGGATACAACGCCATGTGGATCCGTGAGTCCGCACTGCAGGATGCACCCACCGAGACCATTGCGGTGTTCGACCCTAGTGACATTCGATCCGTGAATGCGGTGTTCGACCCCAAGCACCAGTTCAGCAAGAACATCCTCAAGTATGATGAGAACCAGCTTAGGGACAGCAGGGGTAGGTGGGCCACAATGTGGCATCTGACTGATAACCCTCAGTTTGCGTTAGATTCGGCACGCACCCCGGAGAAGAACACCTCGATGGGTCTGGGGGTTAAGCCGGGACTTTTTGTTGCTAAGGATCTGGAGCCATGGGTCAATGGCTACGACTACGTGCGCCCGTTTGCAGTGGAGCTGAAGGTGCCACTGGATTTGTCCACCCCTGATCCCGGCATGTATGGCGGGGAGCGGTTTATTCCGGCGGAGAGATTTGGTGATGTGGAGGTATCCCGCGTGATACCTCTCGATGCGTATGCGCGTGAGGTCTACAATGACTATGGTTGGCTGGAATCGTGGCGGGACTCACCCCCTATGGGCCAGAAACCTCCCGAGCGGTGGTACACAGGCCCTGACGTCCGGGTGATGCCTAAGAAACAACAGCGGGCGTACATTCAACTCGCGCAAGAGTATTTACGTGCTAACCGCCCATGGGTGTTGGACGAGCAGGAGTAACTATATGAACTACCCCAAACTGATCGCGAGAAACAAATACGATGGTGCTGGTGTGTGGGTACTGGGCGAGGGCCGCAATGCCCCGGCTGTTATCAGCGTGGAAGCGCCTGACCCTGAGACGGCGGTGACCAGACCCCTGCAGGCACTGGTAGCCCACCTCGATCTGGGTGAATGGCAGAAGGTCACGGATACTGACTGATGTACGAGATCCTCAAGTTCGACGAGAGCCAACCACGCCACCCCAAAGGCAGCCCCGAGGGAGGCCAGTGGAGCGGGGCCCCCGTTCCCAAACTGGGCAAATACGCCCGCATGGTCATAGAGCAGGTGAACTCCAACACGTGGTACCACGGGAGCAGACGCAACCTCGACATTGACAATCTGGACCTCGACCAACCCATCTACCTGACGGAGTCTGCCCGGTACGCCAGCTACTATGCCGCAGGGGAAGCCACGGGCAGCCCACTCTCATTTAATCCCGCCAAGGACACACCCCTCCCTGACTTGAGCTACGAGGAGTGGGAAGCCGAGATTGAGGCGTCCGCCAAGACCCTGAAGCAACCCCTCGACACCGACCAGCAGTACACGCGCCTACGGGAATTGGAGGAGCTTGAGAACAAGTACCAAAGTGACAGGATCATGCACCAGATCGAGATCATCCCCGATGATGTTTGGGCCACGATTGAAGCCAAGTGGCAGGCGCAGAAGCCTGAGCTGGATGCACTGCGGGCCCGATGGGAAGAAGCGGATAAATTGCGGGACGCCCATTTCCGCCTGATCAACCGGAGATACGGGCGGCCCCAGATATACCCAGTGAAGCTGGAGATCAAAGCCCCCTACCTGACCACCAATGAAGATTTCATTCTAGGCTTTGAAGGCGGGCTCTCCATTAAGGAGGACGAAGACATCCAGCGACTATTGGCCAAGGGCTACGACTCCATTGTGTGGACACCCAGCGCTGAAGAGATGGATGGATTCGAAGACTTCGGGAAGATGCAAGGGTACGCCTACGGCTCAGAACTACTGATCATTGACCCCAAGGTGATCAAGAAAATCCGCTCTGTTTACCGCAAGAGAGACCGCGTCCAGTTTTTGTCCGGGACAGACCTGCGCGTCCTGAAGTACGACCAAAATCAAAAAAGACACCCCAAGGGTCACCCGAAAGGGGGGCAGTGGGCGGATGAGGGCGCAGAAAACAGCGCACCACTGGCCGAAAGACTGACCAGTTTCATGGAAGAATTGTGGGCTACGACGGACCCACACCCCTTCGCACATGGCATGCGGTTGACCAAGGACTGGGTGGGTTTGGAGGTGAGGCCGTTCGATAACGCGATCCACCTGAGTTCGATCATGTCGTTTGTGCCCAAGGGCAAAGGGGCAGGCACCAGAGGTTTGTTGCAGTTAATTGCACTGGCAGACAAGCATCAGGTCGACATCACCGGGTTTGTAAAGCCGATCGAGAATGCGGGGTCTGATGAAGGTAAGCCGAGCCTGACCAAGAAGCAGCTGCACAAGTGGTACGCCAAGCATGGCTTCAAGAAGGACAAGGCGGGGGACTACATCCGACGCACGCCCAAGGTTGAGGTTGAGAAGTACAGCAAAGACCAGCCCCGACACCCGAAGGGCACGCGTGAAGGGGGACGCTTCGCTTCTTCAGGCAACCATGCGCTGGCCAACAATGGACGGGCCGCCCTGCGCCGGAAAGGCTTTGATCCAGATCAAGTGCTTCGGGATTTGAAGAAAGAACAGGCCAAATTCACCAAGAATGGCGCGAATTTGGGCATTCGGGTCGACGCCGACCTCGATCAAGAGGCCCTGCCTACTGAGGAACTGACTCGGATCATGAAAATGTTCCCGGCGAAGAGCTACGAGGGCTGGACCTTGGCACATGGTGAGGAGTTCGTCTCCCCAGCCACACCACCCCCGATCAAACTGGGCACACCGAAGCAATGCTTTGCCAACGCGGGCAAGTACGTGGCCATGGACTCCGTGTTCGCCAAGGATGATGTGGAGTATGTGGAGGGCTTTGTGATGGACGCTCGCCTGCCATTCCCTATCCACCACGCGTGGTACGTGAAGAGCGGGACCAATGAGGTAATCGACCCCACGATGGGCTGGAGACCCGGAGCTGCCTACTATGGTGTGCGCTTCGATCGGGCATTCCTGCGCAAGAAGCTGTTCGACCAGAAATACTATGGCCTATTCACCGATGGCCTGCGGCCCCTGCCGCTGATACTAGGTGAAGATGAGGACTACGACTACACATGATGGACCTCCACGACGACGAGTACCTGTACCTCAACCAATCGGTGGAAGGCCAGCCGATTGAGCCTGATGAGATGGCGATGCTGGCAACGACCAGCCTGATGCGCATCCTCAAGTACAGCAAGGACCAGCCGAGGGCCCCGAAGGGTACGGCTATCGGGGGCCAGTTCGTGGATGATCTGGAAGCGGGGCTTGCCATGACCCGTACGAAGATTTTGGCACTGGGCAACAAGTCTGGCATGGAGCACTTGGCGGTGTTGGGCCCTGATGGCAAGCTGGCGGTCGATATCAAGCGCGGCAACAAGAGCAGCGTGGAGTTCACTCCCGAGATGCTGAAGCTGTTCGAGATGGAGGAGAACGACTACCTGCTGGTGCACAACCACCCGAAGACGTCATCGCTCTCTATGGCGGATCTGACCGCAACCATGTTCCCCGGCGTCAAGGCCATTGAGGCCGTAGCCAGTGATGGGCCCAACAACATTGCGTTCCGGGGGTCCATGATCATTGGTAAGGATCTGGACAGCGAAGAGCTGCGCAACACCATAGGCGGGTACCTGCGCAACATGAACACCCGGATCGGTGACCATATCTTCAAGCCGCTGTCGGAGAAAATGACTTCAGGTGACATCACCTCTTTTGAGGCTAACCTGTTCCACACCCACTCGGTCAATGAGGTGCTCCGGAGGGCCAAGGTCACCGACTACAAGGTGGAGGATCCCACCGGGATGCTGCCCAAGATCGAGAAAAAGGTACGCAAGAGCGTAGCGTGGGATGATGTTCTGAAAGCCGCCCAGAAAGATCTGGAGGGTATGGTGGATATGGAGTTCCTGCAGGAAGACATCGCTGCCCATGAGAGCGAGCGAGTGCACAAGGCCGACTGGTTCGTGGGCCTCATCGACCCTCCCACTCTGGAGTACGCCACCACCGAAGAGCTGCGGGAGTGGAAAGCCGATCTGGACGCTATGCCCATGTTCGCAGACAAGCCTGACATGGTGCGGGATGTGCACGCCGCTCTGGCAGCGCGAGGCCAGTACGCGTTCATCCTCAAGTACAGCGAGAATCAGCCCCGAGACCCTAAGGGCACTCCCACCGGAGGCCAGTGGTCGGCGACGGGGGGTGAGGCAGGCAACACTTACGGTGCAATTAATGTCAATAGCGGGGCGGTGCGTTACCGGGAGGATGCACTTCTCGATGCCATGGTGCAACGCGGGACGTTTACCGAGCCTAAGGCCATTGATCTACTCAACCGTGCCGATGAAAACCTTCGGGGGGTACTGGCTGAGGCCGACATCGTGATCAACCGCAGGACCCTTGAAGTGCTCGCAGGCATTGCCATGGACGGGCGCATCAAATCTCAGTTCGAGACTGGCAAGTCCGATGGCATGCTGGACCCCAATTTCCGGAGCAAGGCTGAGAGCATGTTGTTCGGCATCGATCACCATGATGACGATGAGGACCTCTGGGATGAAGATGGGGGCCGCAAGCCCGGCAGCAAGATCAAGGAGTTCCCCCCTGCGCTGCGCCCTATCTATGGGTACGCGAAAGATGAGGATGATGATTTCGATGTGGCCTCTGAGTACGGGCGCTACCAGCTGGTACTGAAGAATTCTGTGCGGGAGCGCACTACCATTACCGGGGGCGACAGTCTGGACTACTCGTTCGATGACCCACGCTACATGCCCTCCCCGATCGATAGCCCCTCGGTGGTGTCGTTTACCAACCACAGCGACCCTGATGAGGCAGCCAACTTTGCGGAGGTCGCCGCCAATGGTGGACTGGGTAACACCAAGGACATCCGGGCACACGTGCGGTACAGCGGCTATCTTGAGGTCCAGATCCATGGGGGCGTCAAGCTGTCCGATGTCAAGAAGCTGCGGGTGCCCAAGCCGGTGGTCGATCAGGAGCAGTATCGGGAGCAGGCTGAAGTGATCATGCAGATGTACCGTGACGCCGGGATAGAGGTCGAAGTTTACGAGTTTGACAGGTAACCTCGCCCCACCGACAATTGCCCTACGCGCCAAGAGACACCACCATGAAGAACCTGCTGAAGATCCTCAAGTACGACGTGAACCAACCCCGAGATAAGAACGGGATGTGGACCAAAGGCGGTGGCGGCGGTAAGGCCAACTTATCGCTAGGCTCAGCGAATAGCCTACCCAATCCGACCTCGATCCTGAACGCGATTACGGCCCAGTATGGCGGCAGCACCGAGAGGGTGGTGTACAACCCCGAATACCCAGAGTCGCAGCCCCTGATGGTGGAGGAGGACTCTCAGCGCGAGCGCCTGAGGGCGGACCTGTTGCAGTCCGGGTGGGTGAATACCAAGATCCAGAGCTATGAGGCCACCTATTACGGCAGGATGGCGGATACGGACCACGTGTTCGAGCACCCCCTGAGCAAAACCTCCCAGATCATCATTCGAAACAATAATCCTCGAATAGATATTCGGGGCACGCGCAAGCCAAAGCCCGGCGAGCGCAAGCCAGCGCCCGGTAGCGATGAGGCGGAAGGCTGGAGTTTTATGCCAGACCCCAATAATCCGGGCAATGGCTTCCACATACCTCCGGACTGGTATGGCTAAAAACATTTGACAAACCACCCCCTACTGTCTAGTATGGGGGTGTACTTCAAGGAGGAGCCCATGATCGAAATTGCCCTGATTAGCCTGACAGTCGTCTTTCTCGGACTGACGTTCATTTTGTTCGTGTGGCCCAGTATTCGAGTGGATAAGCATATCCGCCTGAGTGATGACTGGGACCCCATGGAGAGCCGTGGGCGCATCAAGAAGAGGTGGTACGAGTGATCGAGATTATCAGCCGAAGCAGCCGCATGAACGTGATCAGCGTGAATGGCGAGGTGTACAAATTCAGACGACGCAGCTCTTCCGCCCGGTTGGCCGGGTTCGAGCAGCGCTCTGAGGCGGGCAGGATCTTCCGCAACGTGTGGGTCGAGTGCGACGCATGGCCGGGGGAGCGAATGAGCCGCCTCAAGGTTGAAGCGGTACTCCGCCACCTTGATCTGGGTGAGACGGCTGCGCAGGCTTTCGAGGACGCACAGGAGTGGGAAGTGCGTGGGGATCAAGTTCGCTACATATCATGGGGGTAAGATGAATCTGGAAGACCTGCAACGCCGCAAGCGCACGGACCGATCCACCGGTAACTATGAGACCCGTGAGGAACTGGTTGCCGCCTGCCTGTACATGAACAGCGTGACCAAGTTGTCACACCGCCAGATAGGTGAGAAGGTAGGGGTGGCGCAGACCACCGTCACCCGAATACTCTCCGGGGACGCACCCGAGTACCGCAAGGCCTACGCGGCGGTGAGGGAGCTGCCAAGCACCAAACTCAACAAACTGTGGAAGGTGCCAAAATCCACAGTGGGTCAACCCGTTATCAACCCGAAGTACCAGTGAAGGAGCACACCATGAGCAAAGTACTGTCACCTGACGAACGTTGCACCAAGTCGGTACGCACCGAGGGCACTAACTTCAGGCACCACCAATGCAAGCGAGGTGCGGTGAAGGACGGCTTCTGTCTGCAGCACCACCCGGACACGGTAGATGCCCGACGCAAGGCCTCTGATGATGCTTTCAAGCGGAAGCATGAGCAGAGCATTTATGGCCAGTACCGCCGGGCGCTGGAGCGTGTCAAGGTGCTGGAGACCACCATCGAGAACGTCCTGTACGGGATACCCACCGACTACCAAGGTAGCCGAGATGACCACGGCCTGCTGCGAAAGGCTGATGTGGAATTGGCGATCTCCCTGCTGCAGTCAGTATTACCGGAGAAGAAAAATGACGTATGAATCGATCGGGCTGATAACCCTATTTCTATTGAGCAGCCTACTGGTTCACCTACTGGTGAAGAACGCGTACCTGCGGGGCCGAGCAGACGGCTATGAGTCGGCGTCCAAGCTACTGGACACCGGTCTGAAAAGTATTTTTCGTGAGTAGCCCATGACCTTTGATGAATGGGTGTACCAGCTGCCTGATGATGAACTGGAATGTCTGTGCCCTGCCGATGCTTGGCGGGCCGGGGCACTCGCCATGATCGACGCACTGATTGATCGAGGCTACATCAGCTTGGACTACGCAATGCTTGCGCGGGAAGACGTGGCCGATATCTGTTCGTTAGGGGGTACGAGGTGAGCGACCGGTTGTGTGACACCTGCGGGGATTACAAAGAGTTGTGCGGGCACGAGTACCTTTACGCTGAAATAAAAAGGCTCAAGGCAGAGAACCAGAGGCTGCGAGAGATACACAAAAGCAATGTGGATGAGGATACGCACAGCAGAATCATGCGGAGCAGCCACTTCTGCGAATGGCGCACCTCCTTTGAGGCTGTAATTGAACGCAGCAAGGCAGCCCTACTGCAGGAGGACAAGGCCAATGAGTGACAAACTTTATCAATCAGCGTTAAGCAGGCTTTCCAAGGCCTATTGCGATGATAGTGCCGCAGGCGATATAGAAGATCATGTTGAGGGATTGGAGGCCCGCATCACCCTGCTGGAGGCCTTAGTAAAAAGGCGTGACCGAGGAATGCACACTATAGGGCAGCATGAGCAGGGGTGTCCGGGCCGTTACCCATCAGGCCGCTGCATCTGTGGTCACGACGATGTGGCCAAGTATTTTAAGGAGCAAGGGGGGTGAGTAAGAGTATACTCGAACGGATACAAGCATGGAGCAGATTCCACAAAGGCGTAGCGTTTAAGCCCGAGACACCCTCCGTCAGTGACAGCGAAGTGGTAGCCGAATTACTCCGGCTAGAAAAGCGCATCGCCCTGCTGGAGGCAGCGATACGGAACCATAAAGCGTGTGGGGGCGAACCCGTAGATAGTGAACGGCTATACTCTGTACTGCAGGAGGACAAGCCATGAGTGGGGAGAGTACTGTGAAAGTAGTGCTTGGGCTTTTCGTCCTGTTGGCAGTTATAGCGGTCTGTAGCGCCTACGTTCTTGGAGGCTGTGGATGAGTGACTGCCCAGAGTGTGGCGTTATCAACTACGGCATAAACCCGCGCTGTGCTTCATGCGTGAGGAAGGTGATGCTGGAGCGCATCAAAGAGCTAGAGGATGTGGCAGAGGCGGCGGAAGGAGCACTGGATTTTATAGAAGAATGGGCCTCGCACACCCGACGTAACCTTGAAAAAGCCCTTACAGCGGCTGGGTATCCGAAGGGGCAAAACAAATGAAGGCGTGCGGGCATGAGAACGTCACGGTGGAAGGGTGTGACACCTGCTACGTCGTGAAGCTGAAAAAGCGGGTCGATAAACTGCTGGCAGCCGAGCACAAGCGTCTCGACCGCATCAGGGAGCTGGAATCAGCAGCAAGAGCTGTGCTCATTCACTACCGCCTTGATGGCGGAGACTTTGTTGATGCGATGAACGATCTGGAAAAACTATTACCGGAGCAAGGGAAATGACTAGGTCCATTTTAAAGTATCCATTTGACACCTCTGTCAGCATGCTCAAGGGGGCAAAGATTCTTACCGCTCAATATCAGCGCGGGAATCTTTGTATCTGGGCCTTGGTTGACGCAGACGAGACAGCAACTGAAGTCCGCAATTTCATGATCTACGGCACAGGTATGACACTGCCAGACAACCCCGGCGTATATATCGACACCGTCCAAGAAGTAGACCTGTTCGTGTGGCACATTTTTGAGGGGGTGGGGAATGAGTAAGTTAGTTCCATGCGGTAAGACATTGGGTCACGGTGTGAGCTGCACTGACAGCTTTGAAGGCGGACTGTGCGATAGTTGTCAGCACATAAAGGAGCTGGAGGAGGACAAGGTAACCCTCCGTGAAGTGACATGGACTCAGGATGCCCGCATCAAGGAGCTGGAGGCAAGGCTCGCAACGATTATTAAAATCTACCGCACCGCTGGCCCATGCTTAGATTGTGACGCAATAGGTGAAGCAATAGAGCAAGCAGAAGGCTGCGGTGAATGGTACTGGGCAGATTTGGGCATGCCTGTTTCTGAGAGTGCCGAGAACCCGAACGAAAATTGCTTCACAAAAGTATGGGTACCGGAATGAAACACGAAACGACGATTGAGTTAAAACCCTTCAGCACACCGAATTATGTGCTGATTGCTCCAAAGCTGGGGAGGCGGCAGGACGGGTTCGACCATGCACCTGCCATCCCCCTGTCTGACCTGAGTGTAGAGACGCTGGACTCCCTGTGCACGCAGTTCAGGGCCGACGTATTCGCCAAAGCAGGCAAGGCCGACGTAAAAGAGGGGAAGGGCCGATGACTGATTGCGAGCACGGACAGCCCGAGTGGGCCGCCTGTCCAAAGTGTATTGAGGCCGCTGAGGAGCGCATGGCTGCCCGACTCCAAGAGTTGGAAGAGCGGCAGGTGGCGTGGCTGCAGGAAAAAATGGAGGAGGCACAGAAAGTGGCCAAGCTGGCTCGCATGCTCTACCTTGCACGAGACGCCCTTACCCAGATCAGTCTGGCCAGCAATAACAGTATGTCTACAAAAATCGAGTGCGGGCGGATCGCCCGTAAAGCCTTGAAGGAGCTGCACCTATGAGTGATAACCCCCTCTGCCCCCACTGTGGGAAGATCTTCTATGAAGCAAATCGTGTGAGCATACATGGTATGTACGACGCCCACCTTTTTCAGAAAGTTACGGGGAACAGTGTTGATGAGATCATCCTGAACTGGGTGCTGGAGGAAGACGACGTTCAGTACGGCCCAACGTCTCTCTGCCCCGCCATTGTGCTGTGCGGCAAGAGGGAGTTGCGACGCGTGGGTCCCATGGTGCATAGGCGCACTGACGCCGCTGTGCTCAAGCAGTACCGGGAAGCGCTGCTGGCCGACCCCGATATACCCCGCCTGCTGGGTTTGGGTACAGCCTCTGAAAGGCCGGAGTGACGCCATGAGTGCATTCAGTGAATTTGTGATAACCTACTGGCACTTCACGGTCCCTGTAACTCTGATCGTTGGAAGTTTTTTGGCAGGCCGCTACGCCTAAGGTGAGCTACCATGAGAATACGCACGTTCAGGAAGATATCGACCCTCGGCCTGTTGATGGTGGCCACGACGCTGCCGATACTGATCACCAACTTCCACGCCCCCGGCGGGCTGGAGTACATCCTGTCCATGTCGGCGTCCATCGGCATACCTCTGGGGCTGCTAACCTCTATAGCGCTGCGGACAGGGCACCTCTATGACGTTTGATCCCAAGGTACGGTAATGAAGACGCGATATTTACTGCTAGGTATGTTTATAGGCATTCTCGGGGGAGCGCTATTTCAGTTTGTGCTCATACATGCACCGCACCACAGCACAGTACTCTTCTGTGAAGAAATCATGGCCCGTAACCCACATGATGGGAGGTAGCATGAGCCTAGCAGAGGATGCCACAGGGCTTATCCTAATCTTTTTCGTAGGCGGGCTCTTCTACCTTGGGTGGGTGCTATCCAAGAGGAAAAAGTGATGGCGTGGTGGCAAAGGATACGCGCCCGGTGGTGGATAATTCGACACCATGGGGACTCGATAAATCGGCGGGTGGAGGTAGAGAATTACCTGCTGAAAGCCTACAAAGGACAGAAGCCTCTACCGGATAAAGCCATGTGTCGAGAGCTGGCCGTGAAACTGGGCGTGCCCACAGACTGGCAGAAAAAACCGGGTAGCCCCTAAGAAGCTCCCAACGTATTCCGAGCCGAAAGGCTTTCGTTGGGACCTGCGGTAGCGCGTGGGGCAAAGTCGTGATGCTGGCACAGCCGTCCCTGACACTTCAACGGCTGTGACTGGGTAAGGTGTGGGGCGTAAAGTAATGCACTTAATCACGGAATAGCTATTCTTTGACAGGGGGTACGCACCCCCCTAGCATGTAGGGATGCGCCGAGAGAACTCTGACATGTCCCTGTTTTCCATCCTAAAATTCAACCCGTACCACGACCCGAAGGATGGCCGGTTCACCACCGGCGACGGGGGTGGTAAGGGCGTTGTTACTACTTCAGATGTGAACGCAGCCGCCAAGGCGCTGGCTGAGGGGCGGAAGGTACGCCTGACCAGCACCAAGCAGGTATCGACCCTGCTGGCCAAATTGCGAGAGATCGTCGCCGACGCCAAGGCCAAGGGCAAAGACGCCCCCAATTACAACTTGTGCAGCGTGTCCGTGAAGGGCACCAACCTCTTCTGTGCCGAGAACAAGGGCCTTGCCCGTGTGCAGATGCCGCAGCTCTCTGGCAAGCCCCTGCCGGGCAGTAAGGGCGACAAGCTGCCCAAGGATAAGGACGGCGGCATCGATCTTACTGGTAAGTTCCGGGAGCACCTTGAGAAGGCGCTAGGCGTCAAGGTGTCGGATGAGGATGAGAAGGCCTCGTACCTGAAAGCCACACAGAACGAACTGAACGGCGTGAAGGTGGCGGGCATGTCCGGTGCCTTGGAGTCCGGCACCCTGCCGGATGCCAGACTGTTCGTGTCCAAGGACAACTACGTCGTGGACGGGCACCACCGCTGGGCGGCCAATGTTGGCGCTGACGCGTCTGATGGGAAGCTGGGGGACCTCACGATGAAGGTGGCGCGGGTAGACATGGACATCATCACCCTGCTGTACGAGTCCAATAAATTCGCCAAGGACTGGGGCCTGCCCCAGATGAGTGCCGCCAACGTGAAGAAGACCACGGGCTGCGGGTGCGCTACGTGCAGTTAATTGCACTGCTGAAGTTCAACAAGCACCACGAGCCTGCAGGCACTGAGATAGGCGGCCAGTTTGCTTCCGTTGAGGCGTGGCGTCTGCAGCCGGGGATCTACCAGAAAAACGGCGTGTGGGTCCGCAACGGCAAGACGGTAACCGGCGCTGACGCAGCGACGTTGAAGCGCATGCGCGTGCCCCCAGCGTGGAAGGACGTCAAGGTCAACCCCAACCCTGATGCCAAGCTGCAGGTGATCGGCAAGGACGTGAAGGGCCGAACCCAGTACCTGTACTCCGCCGCTCACAGTGAGCAGGCCGCCGCTGAGAAGTTTGCCCGGATCAAGGCGTTCCACGATGCGCTGCCCAACCTGCGCAACCACATGACGCGGGACATCCATGACCCCAACCAGCCTGCAGCTGTGCGGGAGTCCGCTCTGGTGCTGCGCCTGATCGATAAAACGACGTTCCGGGTGGGCTCGAATGCGGAAACCCATGGGGTTAAGAAGGCCTATGGGGCCACGACTTTGCGGGGCGAGCATGTTACAATACTGGGTAACAAGGTCGCGTTTTCCTTCGTTGGAAAGAAGGGCGTCCAGATAGACCAAACGATCACCGATCCGGTACTGGCGAAGGAGCTGCGAGCCCGGAAGCGCGAGGCCAAGAACGGCCCACTGTTCAAGGTAACCGACAGCCGCCTGCGCCAATACATCAAAGATGAGGGCTTCGGGGGTTTTTCGCCGAAGGACTTCAGGACATACCACGCGACCTCGATGGCGCTGGCGCTGGTGCGCAAGACCCCTATGCCGGGGAACCGTACGCAGGCCAAGAAGGCCAGAAAGGAAGTTGCGACCAAGGTGTCTACCAAGCTGGGCAACTCGCCCGCCATGGCACTGGCATCGTACATCAGCCCCGAGGTGTTCTCGGACTGGGAGGATCTACTCTATGACTGAGAAAGACGACACGATCAACGAAAAGAAGGAGGAGCAGTTAATGCTCGATTTCTTCGGGACCGTGCAATACGACAAGACCAAGCCTTGGCAGAAAACGCCGGAGACTGAAGAGGATCCTGACGAATGACACTGCTGGCCATCTTCAAGTTCAACCCCTATCACGATGAGAAGGGGCGTTTTGCTACGGCTGACGGCCATGCGTCCCGGTCACCCGCCCAAGGGCAGGGCATCGATTTCGTCTCACCGAACAAGGCCAACCTGAGCTATGTCCGGGCCAAAGAGCGGCTGCAGTCTCGTGAGCAGTCCCTGCTGGTCCAGTACGGTACCAAGATCAACGCAGCACTGGGCATCAAGGGCTCGATCGCATCGGTAGTAGGGGCGTGGGCTGACGGCGCTGAGAACAGCACTGTGGGGGTGTACGACGATGACACCCCCTACGAGGCCATCCGCGCCGCAGCCTCCCTGAAGGGGCTACTGGAGCGGCAGAAAGCGGTCATCGCATTTAAGGCCAGACCCAAGGGCAAGGCCCGTGTGTCCATGCTCGAATTGAAAGGTGGATTGGACATACATCATAATGCTATGATAGAAGCAGGCATAGAATTTCACACCCTGCAGCCGACCGCTGATGGCGTGAAGGCGTGGGTGTTTCAAGATAAGAGTTCCTCGGCCCTCAACACGAAACTGGCGCACTACGCCAAGTCGATGGGGGGGCAGCTAACCACGTGGGCCGGAGACGGTGAGTTCGTGGGGAGCTGGTCTTCCCGCACGGAGGGGAAAGCCGCGTACCTGAAGGAGCTGGACAGCTACACCGAGCGACACCCGGAGACCAAGGCTGGGATCGACGGAATACTCAAGGACTGGAGACGGAGGTCTGGGCAATGAAGGCGAAGGGCGTGATACCGGGGTGGGAAGAAAAGCTGAGCCCCGAGGACAGGGCTATTCTTGAGAGGCACCGGAAGGTGTATCCTGCCATGATCGCGGCCAAGCCACGTATGACCGACGAAGAATTTATGGGCCTCACCGAAGCGTCGGCGGAGCAGTACAAGAAAGGGATAATCCTGCCGGGGGTGGGGTAGCATGAATTTTCTCGACATTCTGAAGTTCGATGAGAACCAGCCGCGCAAGCCGAAGGGCACCCCTGAGGGCGGCCAGTTTGCCTCTACTGGGGGCAAGGCCTCTGGCGGCGGTGTCATGGGCGGCCCCGGCGCGGGCAGCACCTTAGACGGGACCTCTGCAGCGCTGCTCCGGGATAAGAACATGGAGGCCGCAGCCCTGAGAGGCGTACAGGCCGCGCTCAAGAACAAAGGCTTGGACCCTTCCATGGCGGAGCAGCTGCTGGCCCGAGGTAAGGCGATCGAGAAGGAAGTCGAAGACAACTACACCAAGAACGCCACCGAGTTCATGCACAAGCTGAAGAACGGCGACTGGACACCTGAGCGGCGGGATCTGCACACCAAAATTCTTGAGGAGTTCTTCGCGAACGAAGACCGGTTCAAGCCGCCCACCGGTGAGCCCCCGCAGGTACTGCTGTTAGCAGGCCGACCGGGCTCCGGCAAATCCAATTTCGGCAAGGCCCTCAAGATTTACGACAAGGAGAGCTACATCGTACTGGACTCGGATGAGTTCAAGGCGTTGTTGCCTGAGTACGACCCGGAGCGTCCGGGGTACACTCACCGGGAAGCCTCGGATCTGATGGACACCGCTGGCTTGATAGCGCGGGCCAAGGGACTGAACATCGTCTATGACATGACGATGAAAAAGCCCCCAGATGACCTGATCACTATGTTCAAGAACCACGGCTACAAGATCGAAGGGCATCAGATGGATGTCTCTGAAGAGACCTCCGCCGAGCGGGCCTACTTCCGGTGGGTTAATGACGGCCAGAACGGCACACCGGGCCGCCTCGTACCCCTGAGCATTATTAAGGAAATGAAGAAAATTCCTGAGGTGTTCAAGGCGACAGCCAGTAAATTAGACGCATGGACGCACTACACGCATGAGAATCTGGGAGAACAGATCCGGGTAGCGGCCAGTGAGAAGTACAGGGTAGCGAAGGCTTTCCTGAAACGAATCCTCAAGGGAGTTACACGATGACCGATTTATCCAAGGATGAAATACGCCAACGGGCCTACGATGATACCCCGGACCCCATGGGCGTGACCATCCTGTTCAGCATGTGGTACAACGACGCAGGGAAGAAGCCCGAGGAACTGGGCCCTGAGTATGATGACTTGAAAGTGGCGTACGCCAATTGGTTGAAGGCCCGAGGATATGCCTGATCTACTCCGCATCTTAAAAATGAACCCGTGGCATGATGAAGCGGGTCGATTCGCTCATGCACCGGGGGGTCGGAACCTTGTGCCCAACATCGCGTGGATATCGGACGGCAAAAATCGGATATCCACCGACGGGCGCTTCAAGATCGAACCTTCCAGTTCCAATGGCCAGAAATTTAAGAAGGGCACCCCGGTGTACCTCCTGACCGACACTCGCCACAACAGAGACACCCTGCTGAAGTTCCCCAAGTACCGGGAGTTTATGAAGTTGGAAGACGCGAAAATCGAAGCGAACATGCGGCTGGAAGAACTTGTTGATAGCTAAGGCTGAGCGGATTGTCCGGGACTTCACGTCCTTTGACACCGAGGCCAAAAACCTATTGCAGTTAATTTCACAGCTGCACACGAGTCGTGTGTCGGGCTACGGCTACACCGCTGAGGCCGAGATACTGGGCGTGGAGTACTACGCCATCAATGAGCAGCTGGATGTGCGCACCTGCCCTGTGTGCGAGATGATGCACGGCAGGGTGTTCCCGGTTTCCGAGGCTAGACGCTTGCTCGACGATATCCTCTTCGAGGAGGATCCCGAGATCATCAAGACCAAGCAGCCGTGGCCTAGCCAGAAGCAGGCCGCCGTAGCATCAATGCAATTAATGTCACCGGAAGAATTGATCGGTAAGGGGTGGCACATCCCACCCTTCCACCCGTGGTGCAGGGGCATACTGGTCCACGTGAAGGATGTGCCCGACAAGATCATGCCTGTGGAAGTGGCGGCCCTGCAGGAAGTACTGTCTTCACCGGTACACGCTGGGCGTCCGATCGAGGTTACGGATTTTGAGGCTCTCAAGCAGATCTCCACCCTAGACTTCAGCATTCAAAACCCCAATGGGAAGATCCCGGAGCTGCGCCCCGAGCACTTGGCCACGTGGAACAAGGTGATGGGAGACGTCACCCCCGCCGCGCTGTACAACGTGGTCAACAACGGATTCAAAGGTGCGTTGGCGGTGAACGGCGGGGAGTTTACCCTGAGCATAGGGGGGGACAACATCCTCATGTCTGCCCGGATGTGGGATGACGTGAAGGGTACCGTGGGGCGCAGCATACTGGCGCACCTAGAGCGCACTTTTGTTCGCGAGCGGGATGGCGTGCTCAATGTAGAGCATGATTACTTCAAGATTGCTAACCGGCACGCCCGCAGCGGGTACGGCAAGAATTTCATGTCCGAGTCCTTTCGCCTCTACGAAGAGATGGGCGTCGAGGCGGTAGATGTAGATGCCAACATCGAGGTGGGGGCCTACGCGTGGGCCAAGTACGGCTTCAAGCCTAAAAACCTCAAGGTGTCCAAGGCCCTCTCCGATAATTTGAGAACCACCCTGAGAGCGATGTCTTGGCGCTTGTCCCCGGATGTTGTGGACGCCGTGCAGGAGGTGATCACCAAGATCCAGACCGATCCCACGGCCTTGTGGGTCCTGTCTGACATCGGGTTCATCACTGAAGGTGAGCCCCTTGCCAAGAGCCTGCTGTATCGTAAATCGTGGCTGGGTACGATTAGACTGGATGATGATGTAGCCATGAATCGGCTATGGGCCTACGTAGGGAGACCTGAAAATGTCAAATGAGATGTTCACCCGGAATGGACGTGTCAAAACGGATGAGGCCCTGCACAAGCCCATGCTGGCCAACTTCGAGGCCGACAAAATGACGCAGGAGCAATCTGCGGCGGTCGCCCGTTCGTGGGGCATGTCCACCGAGATGGTCCAAAAGCTGTTCCCACTGGCAAATTGACAGGTAGGGCCCCACCCCCCAGAATCCCCGCTAACTACCGGGGATTTTTTATGTCCGAATTAAAGCTGGCCTCCGAAGAGAAGCGCATCGTCTGGGCCGAGGTCTATGTGCCTAACGTACCCGACTCGGACGGTGATTTCATGGACCACGAAGGTGTGGAGAAGGCCGCCTACCAGTTCATGATGGACCTGAACCTCAAGAAGATCGATGTGCAGCACTCCAACGACCTAGTGCCGGGGGCCAGTGTCGTCGAGTCGTTTATCGCCCGCAAAGGGGATCCGGATTTCATCGAAGGATCGTGGGTGGTAGGGGTGCACATTCCAGATGACGCAACATGGTCCCAGATCAAGAAGGGCGAGATTAACGGCTTCAGCCTCGAAGCACTGGTCAAGGGCGAGCACGTCGATATCGAGGTGGAGATCCCACCAGTGCTCACCGGAAGGACGTCAAAATCTGAAGGTTTCGATAGTCACGAGCACACGTTTTACGTTACGTACGACCCGACGGGCAATCTTGTGGGTGGGCGCACGGATGTGGTTGGCGGGCATTCTCATATTATCAAGCGGGGAACTCTTACCGAAGTGGCTTCGGGGCACGACCACCGATTCTCCTTCATCGAGGGACTAGGGCCCCTGTACGGACCCCAGTGAAACCAATTGCACTGAAAAAAAGTGCTAGAAAAGTTTCTTCGGAGGCTTTTCAGGGTGTTAGTTTGGCACCATGAGCAAGACGACTATCAGAGCGCGAAAGTTATCGGACCCCAAAGTCCAGTTCATTTCTCTGGTGGACCGGGGTGCTAATAGGGTTCCATTTAGAATTATCAAGCAACAGGAGAACGGCATGATAGACATCGGTAGACTGTTTAAGGGCAGCAAAGAGCCTGCTACGACCAAAGTCGTCGTTGCCGCTCTGGCTGTTGAGAAGCGCGAGGACATGGCCCCTGTTCGCGAAGCGATCCAGAAGGCCGGGTTCAAGGTCGACGCCGAGATCGAGCGGGAAGACGGCGCTGTACTCTATCCTCAGGTCGAGAATTTCGACGAAGCAGCTTGTACAGTGTACAAGGTGAACGGCGACGTACTGGCCCTGATGACTGGCACCATGGTTGCCAAGGCAGAGCAGACCGGCTTCATCAAGGACCTGTTTGGCCGCTACGGCTACGTGCCCTCCATGCAGGAAGCGTCGCAGGCTGTGGTCCAGTCCGTACTGACCGAAGCGGGCAACGTCACCGAGGAGAACTTCGAAGGCTTCCAGACCATGATGAAGTCCGACTTCTCTGAGCTGGCCAACTACATCAGCGACACGCTGGTGAGCATGCCTGCCAACCTGTTCGACATCAAACTGCCCGAGGTAGTTGCCAAGTCTGAAGTGGCCGACGGCGCAGAAGACGATGCGACCGACGTGGGCACCGGTGAAGGCGAAGAAGCCCCCGCTGAAGAGGCCCCCGCTGCTGAAGGCGAAGCTGAGGGCGGAGTTGAAGTGGCCAAGGCAGAGACCGACATTGCAGCACTGATTGCCAAGGCGATGGGCCCCGTGGCCACCCAGATGGGTGACATGGTTACGGCCCTCACCGGCATCAGCCGAGAAATTACCACCCTGAAGTCAGAAGTCTCTGACATCAAAGAGGGCCAAACTGAGCTGGCCTCCAAGGTGGATGAAGTCGATACGGTAGCGAAGGCCGCCAATGAAGCTGTTGGTGGGACCATCGTGAGTTCAGCACCCCCCGGTGATAAAAAGCCGGTAAGCCGTATCGTTAAGGCTGAGGATTCCGATCCGAGGCAAGGCGTATTTGACACCGCGTTCCTTCCGGGCGCACGTCATTAATCTGAGAGCTAAATAGGAGCTTTTCAATGGAAAATCAAAGTCTCATCAAAAAAGCCGATATCGCTCTTGGCGACTTGGCATCCGGCGGTGGTCTGCTGAACCCTGAGATGACGGATAAGTTTATCCGTACCCTCATCGACAGCCCGACTATCATAAACCGTGCGCGTACTGTCACCATGAATGCGCCCACTCGCAAGATCAACAAGATCGGCTTCGGCACTCGGATCTTGCGTCCTGCGCTGTCTGCTACAGCACTGTCTTCAGGGGATCGCGTTAAGCCCGACCTGAGCCAGATCCAGCTGGACACCAAAGAAGTCATCGCGGAAGTTCACATTCCGTACGACGTTCTGGAAGACAACATCGAAGGCGGCAACATCAACGCTGGGATGGAGTCTGGTGCTGGCGGTCTGCATGCGACCATCGTTCAGCTGATGGCCGAGCGTGCTGCGCTTGACCTCGAAGAGCTGCTCCTGTTGGGCGACACCCTTTCTGGCGACCCCTACTTGGCTCTGCTCGATGGCTACCTGAAGCGTTCAACTGCTCACATCGTTGACGCTGGCGGTGCAACCATCGACAAGGCCCTGTTGAAGGCAGGTATCAAGGCGATGCCCGACAAGTACCTGCGGAACCGCGCTGCTCTTGAGCACTTCGTGTCCGTAGACAACGACACCGAGTACCGCGATACCTACGCGAGCCGTCAGACTGCTCTGGGTGACAACATGCTGCAGGGCACTGGCCCGGTCTACGCATGGGGTTCTCAGCTGAAGTCAGTGCCCCTGATGCCTAACACCAGTGGCCTGTACTGCAACCCGCTGAACCTGATCTTCGGTATCCAGCGTCGCATCACGATCGAATACGACAAGGACATCCGCACCCGCGAGTTCATCGTCGTAATCACCACTCGTGTGGCGAACCAGATCGAAGAAACCGACGCGGTCTGCAAGTACATCAACATCGGCTAAACCCCGGTGCGTTGACTCTTGACGCAAAGCACGCCAGAATCCCCCTTCAGGAATCCTGTTGGGGGATTTTTGCTTTCTACGGAGTGGACAATGGCCATAACCAAAACAACAGCTGCGGCATCTGCAGCGACGATCGACCTTGAACTGACTACTGCAGCCACCTACGTCCACCCCTCCGGGATGGTATTCCGTGGGGGTGAGATATACACCGTGGAAGCCACCGACGCTCGTGATCTTCTGGGCAGGCTTGACGACCGGCAGGTCCCCGTGTTCCGCAAGTACCGCAAGCCCGAGCCTGTCACCTCGAAGACCCGCGCAGGCAACCACGATGCGGCCATGACCTCGGATGAAGGCGTCGTACGTCTGCCAGAGCACATGAAGAAAGGCCGTGAGGCGATGGAAGCTGAGCAGAACGCAGCGGCTGAGACCCAGTCCGAGCGCCCTGCGGAGCCCAAGGTTAAATCCACCCGCAGCACCAAGCCCGCAGCTCAGGTAGATGGCGATGATGTAGACTCAGGCGAGTTCGACTCCGCAGAGGGTGTCGAAGTTTAAAGCCTGAGGAGGACACGTGAATCTGGTAACCGCTGATGATGTCAAAACCAAGATGGGCCTACCAGACAACGTCCTCGAAGCCGATGATGCGATCGAGTCTGCGATCTCTTCCGGCGAGAATTTTGTGCGGGCCCTGCTAGGCACAGACACAGAGTACAATGCCAGCAGGACCGACACATACCTTCTCCGGCTCAACGAGTTCCCGCCTCTTCAACCGTTTCAGCGGGTCAAGCTCCGCCTGAAGCAGGGCTTCGTGAAGACCGGTACGGTCGTGGTGATGGCCGGGGAGAGCTACACCTCCATGGCTGTGGTCGGCGATACCGAGTACCGCGTGGACCTGACGTTGGGCATTCTTCATCTGGAGCCCTCTTACCTTGGCCAGTATGTAGAGGTAACCTACGCTGCCGGATTCGAGCAGCCAGCGGATATCCCTCAGTGGCTCAAGGACGCTGTACTGGCCTACGTGCCGGGGGTGATGAACACCATGCAGGTCACCAACCGGAGTGAGGAGTACAGCACCACCATGAAGCAGTCGGAAGAGCTGGCGATCGGCATTCTATCCTCGCACATGAGGGGTAAAGCACTGCAGCACAGGCCCATCTACTGATGCAGCTCGAAGTCGACTTCAACTTCGACAAGCTGTTCGACGTATTCGATAGGCTTGCCAAGGCCACCAACACCACCCAGATCCTAGATGAGGCAGGGGCGGTAATCCTGAACAGGATCCGCACGCGCTTCCTCGCAGAGGAGGATGCTGACGGCTCGAAGTGGCCCGAGTCCCGAGCGGCTGAGAAGCGCAAAGGGGGCGGATACACGATCCGGGGCGGCAAGAAGTGGCGTGGCACCGGGACCCTGTTCGAGACCGGCACCCTGTTCCGCTCCCTGCAGCTGGCAGGCACTGGGCCTGATGAGCGCAAGATCCTCACGGATGTCGAGTACGGTAAGTATCACCAGTACGGGACTAAATTGCTCCCCAGACGGGTATTTCTCGCATTCAATCAGGCAGACGCAGACCTTGTGTCGACGCTTATCACCCGACGCATTGAGAAGGCCTTAAAATGACAACCATTGCAGTTAATTGCACTGAAGATATCAAGGCCCGCCTTGAGCAGACCGAAGAATTCGGGAATAAGATTTTTTCTGTTTTCAGCGAAGAAGATATGTTGGACAAGGCGTCCAAGCTACGCCTCCCTGCGGTGGGGGTCTTGTACGAGGGGATCTTCCCGGAAGGAGGACAGGATCGCTCCCGGCAGGGCCTGATGGGCACGCTGCGTGTGGCGGTGGTCCTGATCGTGTCGGGCAAGGCCACGTCCATGGACCGCAAGGATGCCGCTGCGGAGTTGCTGGACGCCACCCGCACCTGCCTGCTGGGCACGGCATCCCCCACAGGGCACAAGTGGCAGTACGCTGGAGAATTTCCCGCAGGGGACGCCTCTGGAGTCATGGTCTACCTACAGCGGTGGCAGACGGCAGCCCCGTTGACAAAGTAAATTTGTTAGGTGGACCCCAGACGCATAGAATGAAGCAACGGGATCAACGGAAGCGGTAGGGATTAGGCTAGATGGACTTGGAACTACTCAAGAACCACACACACGCAGGGACCAAGTACCCGGCGGGGGCCATAATCACTGTTCCTGATGGCAAGGTGGCATACATGGTAGCCATGGGCATTGGCAAGAAAGTGAAGCCCGCGCCCCCGACAAGACAAGACTCTAAGACCCTCAACGCAAACCTCGAACTACCTTTAGGAGAAGACAATGGCCTTGCAACCGACGAATAAACTGCTTGGTGATGGTGGCGTAGGCCTGAATGATCAGGCGGGCAAAGCCATTCGTGAACTACAAGGGATGAGGGTCGCCATTGTGGCTGGCGCTTCAGCCAACGCCCAGATCAACATCGCCGCCATTCGCACGGAGGACACTGTTCTCTCCGTGATCGAGTCCGCTGCAGGTGTTCTGACCGACCGTACCAGTACCACGAGTATCGTGGATCTGCGTGCTACCGGGACCATCACTGTAGGCGCTGTTGTAGCCGACAACACTGTGACCGTTCGCGGCGTGGTGTACACCTACAAAGCCGCCCCAGCCAGCCTGCAACAAGTTAAGCTGACCCTCGGTGACGCCAACGCTAATGCTGCAGCCCTTGCCGCCGCTGTCAACGCCTACGAGCGCCGGTACGGCGGCTCAGGTTGGACGGTTCCGCTGGTTCTGGCAACCGTTGCAACCAACGTGGTCACGATCACTGCGGTAGTTGAAGGCACCACTGCTAACGCCTATACAATCGCTTCAAACAGCGCGAATGCCGTGGCTTCTGCCGCTACGTTGGCTGGGGGTTCTGCGACCGGCGGGATCAAAAATTCAGTAGACACGACTGGCGATAGCCTGATTGTCATCTGGTTCAACAAGAACGCCTAATAGCCCGTCTGGGTAGGAGATAAAGATATGAGTACTTGGGACGGTAACAACTTTTACTACTCCGGGCAGGGCGTGGTCCTTATCGGCGAGCGGGATGCTGCAGGCAACCCGAAGAACCTCGTACCGGTAGGTAACGTGTCTGCACTGAGCATCGCTATCGCGACCTCAGTACTGGAGCACAAGGAGTCACAGACGGGTTCACGCGGTATCGACCTGCGCTTGACCACTGAGACCAACTGTAACCTGACGATGACGATGGAGAACTTCATCTCCGCCAACCTCGACATCGCTCTGCGCGGCAGCACCACCAAGGAAGTGGCTGGCACGGTAACCGGTGAGGTGCTCAACCACCCCATACCCGGCGCGGTGCTCCCGCTGGACAAGATCAACGTGGCTGCAGTTGTGATCGACAACCCGGCTGGCACCCCGCTGGTTCTTTACACCAACGATTCCACTCCGTGGGACTACAAGCTGAACGCTAACTCTGGCTCGATTCAGTTGAATGATGGTGTCGCTCAGCTTATGTCTGCCATGGCCACAGGCGGAACCCCCCTCACTGCTGTTAGCGCGGCAACTCAAGCAGTAGTTACTGTCAACAACGTCACTCTGGGAGCCTCTGCGGGTGATTACGTCACCTTCACCTTGGTTACAGGCACTGATGCTGCTGACCTGAACGGCAAGTGGTTCAGGGTAGTCTCAGCCACCACCACCACAGTGACCATCGACTACAACAGTACTGCCAAGACGTTCACGTACACCACCGCTGTGATGACCTCCAGTCACAAGACTCTGAGCGCAGACTACACCTACACGGCTCAGAACTTGGTAGACGCCCTGACTGAAGGCGCTACTGAGCGGTACCTGCGCTTCGAAGGTCTCAACACCGCTGACGGTAACAACCCGGTAGTGGTGGAGGTGTTCAAGTTCAGCACTGACCCGCTCCAGCAGCTGGCGCTCATCGGCGATGAAGTACAGCAGTTCGAATTGGCAGGTAACGTACTGGCCGATCCGCTGCAGACTTCTGGCTCGAAGTTCTTCAAGCAGCGCATGGTCCGCTAATCCACAGTGGTACGACAAGGGGCCTCCGGGCCCCTTTTTTTGTGCCCGGTATCCTGCTAGGATCACACCACAACAAAGGAGTGCCACATGGCCGTAGTGATTGCAGATCTGCTTCCCGAAGCAGTGCTAGTTGAAGTTGGAAAAGGCAGTATAGAAGTGCGGGGGATACCGCTCGATCAGCTGGTGCCATTAATTGCACGGCACGGCGAAGGGCTCTCCAAGTTTCTCGTGGGGGATAAGTTCAACGCGGAGGCCATGGCCCTGCACGCCCCGGAGATCGTAGTGGATCTGTTGGCCGCAGCTTGTGATGCCAAGGGGCAGGAAGCTGACCTACGCAGGCTGCCTGCAGCGGTGCAGATCGAGATTTTGCTGACCACATGGAAGTTGTCGGTGCCTGATGTAAAAAAGCTCCGAAGCTCGTTGTTGGGGCTAATCAAGTCTCTAAACCTAAGCGACGCGCAAAAGGCGAAGTTGATTCCTTTGAACGGGCCATCGGAAACTCTCTCGCCATCGCCGTTGAGCGACTCATCGCCAACGGACATCGACTCAGAGACATCCGAGGCTACACCCTAAGGCAGATCGATGCCTTTAACGTCCTGAGCTTTAATAGGGGTGCGGAGGCTGATAAAGATGTAGCATACATAAACAGGCTTGCTCAGCACGCTGATGACAAGCAATTCAAAAAGTTTATAGAGGCTACGCACGACGATGGCTGATAGCGTTGTCGATATCACGATCAAAGCGTCGAACGAAGCTGGGGCAGTATTCAAGCAGCTTCTGAAGGACCTCGCCGAGGTAAAAGCGGCCCTCAGGACGGTGGGCGACGTACCCGCGTCTGCGGGTGTTACCGCCTCACTGGAAGACATCTCCGGCGCAGCCCAGAGCGCCATCAAATCGATCACTGCAGTCAGCACCGCGTTGACTGGCGCAGCCGCGCCTACGGGCGACATGGCCGGGGCTTCTGAAGAGCTGGCCACAGGCCTGACGGCTACGGCCACTGCCGCCGCCTCGGTAGAGAACTCGGTAACTCCGGCAGCGGATTCACTAGGTGAACTGGGTCAAGCGGCCAACGACGCTGTAGTCCCCATGCAGGGCCTCCCCAAGGCGACGGATGAAGCCAGCAATGCCATGGGCCGCATGGGTGAGGAAGTGGAGGCCCTGTCGGAATCCCTACCCAAGATGGTGCGGTTCCTCAAGCTCGCACTGGGTGGTTTTCTCGCATTCCAATCCGTCCGATTTGGTAAGGGCCTCGCAGACGATGCGGCCCGTACGGAGGTACTGGGCACAGTACTGCGCACGGTGGGGGCCAACGCCGGTATCGGGTCAGCAGCCATTGAGACGATGGACAAGGCTGTCCAGAAGCTGGGTATCACGGCTGAGGCGTCACGGGACGCACTGACCAAGCTGATCCAGTCGGGTCTGGTCAACGCGGAGACGTCCTACCGGGCAGCCGAACTCGCTCGACTGGCACAGGACCTCGCGGTCACCTCTGGGCAGAACTCCTCAGAGACTTTCCGCCGGTTGATTCTCAACATCCAGCAACTGGACACGGTGGGCCTGCGGTATCAGGGTCTCGTGGTGGACCGGGCGGCGGCAGAAAAGGAACTCATCCGCACCCAAGGCTTGATGACCAGCACCCTGACCAAGGCCCAGCAGCAACAGGCCATGTACAACGCGGTGGTGCTCGAAGGCGGCAAGCTGACAGGTATCTACGAGCTGTCCATGCAGAACGTGGGCAAGCAGATAGGATCTTTGGAGCGCCTGCATGAGACGTTGTCCGAGACGGTGGGCGATTCACTGCTACCTGCGTATTTGGCCATCGTGGAGGTCTACGGCGAGTTCCTGAAGGAGGTCACCGAAGGCGCTGCGGCGTTCGATGCTAATGGGGAGGCGGCGGTCACTCTAGGGGTCGTGGTCCGAGAGCTGGCGACCCTCCTCAAGGATGCCGTACTGACCCTGCTCGAATTCAAGGAAGCGCTCATCATTCTGGCGGCCCTGATAGGTACCGGGCTGGTGCTCAAGGCTACCATTGCACTGGGCACGGCTGTGGCGGCACTGGGGGCCCAGTTCCTGTTCACCGGGGCGGCAGCGATCACCATGGCCAAGCAGGTGGGGGTCATGGCCACCGCCATGGGTGTAGCCCGTACCGCTGTCACACTGCTGGGCTTCGCCATACGTGCGGCGTTCTTCGTCGGCTGGATAATTGCGATTATTGAAGTGCTGGTCACCCTCAACGAGCGCTTTGGCATCATTGGGGATTCGGCCAATGTTGCGTGGGCGGCAATAAAGCTGGGTGTTCAGAAGGCAATACAGCCCTTGAAGGAGCTGTACTACGGCCTGATCGCTGTCGGCAAGGCGATGGAGGCGCTGCGCGACGGGAAGGGAACAAAAGGCGCAGCGGATGCGTTCGCTAAGGAGTACGCCAAAGCCTTTAAGGGCGTACTTGATGCGAAGCAGGATTTTGATGACTCGATTAATGACTTCGGCGGCCTGAACGGTAAGACCCAAGATCAGCTGATCGAGAAGGGCAAGATACTGGTTCGGCAGTTATCCCTGTACAACGATTCACTGGCGGAGGCCAAGGTCGCCCTGTTCGAGCTGCGGGCTCAGCGCACGGATGAAAACGCCGACGTACTGGACGAACAGATCAAGGATGCCGAAGACAAGGTCAAGAGCATCGAGGCGGATGTCCAGACGGCGGCGAAGGGCGTTGCGGCTATCACCCGTAACCTCGGCGAGGCGGGTAGGGAGTCTCTGCGGGCACTGGACACCGACCTACGCGCAGCCCGTGGATCCGTAGCCACTGAGCTGGCCAAAGCCAAGGTAGTTGTTATCGAGGCCGAAGCGGCCCTGTATGGCAAGGAGTCCGACGCCGGTAACAGTCGCCTGTCGAAAGGCTTCCAAGCCGCAGCCGCTGCATTCAAGCAACTGCAGCTGCCCGAGGTCACCGCACTGGTTAGCCGGTCCACCGACCAGATCGCCCGAGACTTCGAACGCCTCGGAGATGCCGCCAAAAACCCAGCAGAGATTGCACAGGCCTTGTCACTGGTCCCGGCAGAGCTGGTCAACACCGTGGCAGCGATCGCACGCACCCAGCAGGATTTGCAGGACCGCTTTGCGACGGCTACCACGGCAGAACTAGACGCCAAGTTCCAAGGGCTCACCACGCGTCTCAACGGGCTCAAGGACGCCATCAATCTGGGCCGGGACGCACAGCGCGGGCTGGATGCAGACACCAGCAATCTGACCCAACAGCTACTAGGCCTCGGCATACCGCTTGCCCAAGCTCAGCAGGGCATGGGGGCGTTCAGCGGCTCACTGGCTAACCTGTCAACGAGCTTCAAGGATCTGGCCAGCATTTCGCTGGACAATCTGAGCACTCAGTTTGCCACGCTGTCGAGCGCCTACCAGACGGACCTCAGCAACTTCAACCGGGTACAAGGTGAGAAGCGTGCCGAGATCACGCGCACCGCCAGTAGCGAAGCGGAGGCAACGCGAGCCATCAAGGTGCTTGATGCCCAGTCTCTAGCAGGACGTGCGGAGCTGGCCAAGAAATACTTCAGCGACCTGAGGGCCTTGCGTGAGCAGTCACTGCAGGAGTACGTCGCCGCGAAGGAGAAGGTCAAGGCGATCGACCAACAGCAGTTTGACATCCGTACGGATGAGGCTGCGTTCCGACGCGAGACCTACCGTGAGGGCCTGAGCGACGCTGCCCAGTACTACGACCGCCTGAAGGAACTGAATGAGCTGGCCATCCAGTCCCGGTCTGCTGATCTGCGGGGTGAGTTCGAGGTCGCCAATGATCTGAACCGCAAGCGGGTCGAGCTGGCCCGCAGCCTACGGGGCGCTGAGGGGATCGACCCTTACAAGTCTCGCAGGGATTCACTCCGGGAGTCGCAGAAGGCCAGCGAAGACTATCTGCGCAGTTTGGACAAGGAGAAAGCCAAGGCCCAAGAGACCGCAGACAAGCAGGAAGCCCAGTACAAGCGATTGACCGATGCGCTGACCAAACTGGCGGATGTATTAAAGGGCATCGGCAAGGAGCAGCAGGTAACCCTGACTGCTGAGCTGGAGACGGCTGCGGTCGAGCAACAGCTGGAGCTGCTGGGCGAGCAGGTTTACGTCGTACCCATCCAAGCGGAGCTGGACACCGAGAAATTCAAGAAAGACATCATCAGCTTGAAGGGCATTGTTGAATCGGCACTAGCCGGGATCAGGCTTAACGGCGGGGACACTGCGGCACCTCTGCGTCGAGCATTCGGGGGTCCGGTATTCGGGGCAGGCACCAGCACCAGTGACTCCATCCCCGCGTGGCTGTCGAACAACGAGTTCGTGATGCAAGCCAAGTCGGTACAGAAGTACGGCATGGGCTTCATGAAGGCGGTCAACGACGGCACCCTATCACTGGCCCACCTGATACCCGCATTTAAGAGTGGCGGCATGGCGCAGACCTTCCGTCAGCAGACGCTGCTCCCCGGCCACATTCCGGCGTACCGTACCGGGGGCCCGGTCTCCGCGCCGAAAGCGGGGCAAGGCCCTAGTGATGAGGTAACGATCAACCTGAGGATGGGTGGCAAGAAGGTGACCCTGATGGCTGAGAGGTCACAGGCCCGTGGATTTGTGGACCTGCTTACGGCAGTAGAGGCTCAAAGGTGATACAGTTAGGCGCTACGGTACTGAACCCCAACCTGACGTGGCCCGATCGGGATAATTTTTCGAGCGTGGTGCAGACTCGCGCTCGCACGCTGGGGGGTTCACAGGTATTCTGGGCTCAGGAGGTCAGCGCTGGCAGGCCGATATCACTGGTTGCGATCAACGATCAGGGGTGGTTTACCAAGGAGCAGAAGGATGCGGTGGTAGCCATGGCGCAGGTAGCGGGGGCGGTTTATACCCTGATCATCGGTGCTGAGAGCTTTTCTGTTATGTTTGACCACGAACAGGGGAACGCTATTGAATTCCAACCGTTGATCACACGTGCTGTGGATCTGACGGGGGATTATTTTTGGGGCCAGATCAAATTAATTACTGTGTAGGAGTAGAGCATGTCAATCCAATCAAGTGAACTCGTGTGGCGCACGTCTCTGGAGGTTTCCGACGCTGGAACCAACGGTGGGGCGATGTCCAACGTAACCAGCACCAGCACGGTGAAGAATAATATCTTCCCCGACATATCGCAGGCCCAGCGCCTCGCAGGTGTAACCCAGCATCGCAAGATGTTCATTCTGGTGAACAATTCAGAGACCAACGGTAACGACGCGGGGCTGGATCTGATCACGCCCCGTGTGTTCGTTGAGACCAAGACTCCGGGAGATGACATGGTGCTCTTCTTCGCGGGCACCCAGACCAACATCCAGAGCGCCATCACCGGCGCAGAGCAGAAATACGGGGCGGGTCTGCTGAACGCGCCAGTATCCCCGGCGGCCACCACCATCGTGGTGAACGTGGAGGACTGGGATGCGGGTGCCATCTTCGTGGCTGGCATGACCATACGGATCTCGGACAAGACGTCGGTAGACGCGGTCCCCGGTAATGCTGAGTACCACGTGATAGACACCGGCGGCGTGTCAGTTAACGTGGACCAAATCACCCTGACACTCGCTACCCCGTTGGCCTTTGGCTACAGCGCCGGAGCCAAGGTGGCCTCGGTGTATATGCCTGCCACCGTCTCAGCGAGCGTGAACACCCTGAACAACACAGGATCAGGCACGTTCAACATCGCGGGTGTCACTACCGACAACACCGGCACCATCTATCAGCAATGGAGGATCACCTTCACCTCCGCTACCGCCTACAACGTGGAAGGCCTCAACGGTGTGGGTTCAGTGGGCTCCGGCAACGTGGGGTCCGACTTCCTGTCGGCCACGAATCCTATCACCGGCGGGAAGTACTTCACGCTGCTGTCCACCCAATTCGGCGGCACCTTCACCGCTGCGGACCAGATCACCTTCTACACCGAGCCCGCAGCGATCCCGATCTGGTACAAGCGTATTGTCCCAGCGGGTGCCAGCTCACTATCGGCTAACAAGATCATCGTTGCAGTAGACGGAGAGAGTTCATAACCCATGGCTGGAGTGCAACAGACTTCCCTTTCGGTTACGTTTGGCGCTGACGCATTTAGTTCGTTCAGTGACTCTGGCGCGGTTATCCTTGAGCGCTCTAACCGGGAGCCCGAAGAAGACAATATCGTGTTCTTCCGGGCTCACGGGATCAGCACCCACACCATGAACAGCACCTCGGGGTTCGTGAGCAAGGAGAACAAGAACCTGCGGCGCTTCACCTCGGAGTTTGTGACCTTTACCGGGACCTCGATCGCGGCTATACGCTACCCGAATGCGGAAAATGTCACGATCACCCGACAGGGTGTTTTCTTCGACGCGAACGGTAAGACGGTACCGGCCCCGAATCTCACCTACGACGCAGCGAAACGGTCGATCGTAACCCCAGCACCAGTGCACGGAATTGCACTGGTAGAGTATCGGGCCCCCTACGAGCTGTGGCGTGCGACGTTCAGCGGTAACTGCCCCAGCGTGGAGCCCGTGTCGCCGCCTGTGGATACGTCACTGGGCGCACCTGACGATGACACCGCCTACACCGGTAGGCAGCCTATGGTGGTCTCAGCGTGGCTGGGAGGCAAACTGGAAGCGTCTCTGCAGCTGACCCCACCGGCCTGCGTGTACACTACCGATGAGGCTTACACTGCGGTACGCCGCATGGACGCCAAGCTGCCCAAGCTGAAGATCGAGGAGGACCCTGATGATAGGACCCGTTTGGTAGGCGGGGAGACCCAGATCCCCGGACACCTGAGGGGGCGCTGTGGCTTGAGGGTGTACCCCGGACGGTCCGGTATCCTGCTGGAAGCCTCCAATGGGTCACTGCTCCCCTACCCCTCGACGAAGTACGACATCCTGATCACGGAGACGCTTACGTTCAATGGGTCTTCCAGTGCTTCACTGAGCTACCAGCCCACCGGGACCAGTGTCGCCGTTACGTCTGTAGGCAACTTCACGGACCAATGGGACCGCACCTTCGCACCAGATATCCTCCAAGGCGGGGACAACGTTACCTCCGTGAACTGGGTCTCGAAGAACACCTACAATAGCCCGGTGAAGCGCAGGCTGTACGCCGACGAAATAGCGATCGCCAACCTGTTTGGGGTAGCGGTCCCCTGCTACGGTGCGGTTGAAGTGTCCTATGTCACCTCGTACTGGAAAGCGCACTTTTTCTTCGATTACAATTACTCAGAGCAGCGGTTTGAGCCTGCCTCGTTCATCGCCAAGGATTCAAAGCAGACTGCGAGTCTGACTCTGCAAGGTCCGACCGTTAAAGGATTTTATTGATGTCATCGTTAGCTTCACCCGGCTGGGGCTTTGAAGGCTACAAGCTGTGGAAGGTCATCTACGACAAGCGCGTGATCACCTCGGACGGCGTCTACGCTGAGGGACAGGTACCGGTCGACTACGCCGGGGCTGAGCTGGAGGTTGAGTTCCACCAGCTGATGATCTTCGCAACCCCCGGTGGGCGCTTTTTGGAGTGGGGGGTCTTCGACTACGCCGAGGTCATGGACAAGGACAAGAAGAAGGGCATCGGCTACACCTACACCCCCACGGGTGGCGGCGCGAGCACGCTGGGCTACAAGGACGTGGACGCGAAAGGCCCAAGCACCCATAAGACTGAGTGGTACGACCGGGTGCTCTCCGATAATTTCGATCCTGTGGACCTGAGCAAAGTTGACTACATGTACGGGCTGTACCTAGCAGAGCTGAAAGCCGCTGAGGCACCGTGACCGTAAATTTTGAGTCAACATTCTTTACCAAGCCGATCCGCTGGGACTCCGGCACGGTGCGGGGCTTTATCATTCGCCCACATGACGACAACGGCACTGTGTGGGGTGAACCCTATGAGGATGAGGACGGCAACCCTATCCTGCCGGGCACTGAGGGGGGCCCCTACGCTAATGCCTTTCTAGGTATCAAGAACGGCGAGTGGATGATCCAGCGGAACCGCAAGTGGCAGTCCGCAGGTAACATCGACTGGAAAGGCCCGTGGGTAGACGCGGATGCTCAGAAGCGCACCATTATCACGGTGAACGGCCCAACCCAGCGCTACTGGAACACGGGCGCGTTCAAATACGACGAGGGCGATAACAAGCACTACATCTACTTCAATGGTCACGTCTGCGGAATAGCCCCTAAGCCGGTGTTGGGGGCCTGCATGAAGCCCCACACCTTCAAAGAGTACAACAACATCCTGCAGGTGTATGAGGACAAGACCTACCAGAGCTTGATTGCCATAGTAAAGAGCGGCAACAGTGACGTGTGCATCGTGCGCAAGGCCATGGCCAATCTGCTGGAGGAAGAGATCACCGAAGAGGATTTTGCCCTGTACTCGCGGTGGCACAAGGACATAGATCTCTCGCTGGAGCCGGACGCCCAAGGCTGGATTGCACTGGGGGATGGCATCGGGTACGCAGACGGCAAGCCCTCGGTTGAGCCGGAGGCACCGTGGTTTTTCAACACGGAGTGCACCGTGGCCAGAACCATGCGCCGCTGCGCGTTCTCGAACACGACCAACCAAACGACACCTTTCGACGACCAGATGTATCGTGAGTTGCAGTGCAGCATCAATCTGGATGAGGGGGCTTCCTTCTTGCAGCTGGATGATGAAGCGACCATGGGGGGCAACTTCGGGTACAGCGTTTGGGAGACCCAACAGGTTTACGACAAGACGCAGGTGACCTACGTGCAGCCCGCCGAGGTCTCGTGGAACGGGGTGGCCCACACCTTTCAAGAGGATCACTACAAACAGCTGACCACCATGACCGGAGATTCGAAGATCGCGGTGGACTTTAACCCTGACACAGGGCGCTGGGTTTACGGCTGGCTATTTGGAATCATGGGTAGGCTGCAGGCGCAGGACTGGTCGCTGGGCACTGATCTGCCGGGGGTGACTAACCCCAATACGGGCTCAGAGACGGGCCCCAACCCGCCGGATAGTCCCAAAACCGTGGGAGGCCACACACCCGCCACGTGGTACGGGTGGGGCGACAACGTCACCTTCAACATTAATGAGAGCAACTCACAGCCGTACCCGAAACACGCTGAGATCAGCTTGGTTTGGACCCGCCACGGGGATGCTTCAATGTTTGCGGGGGGTGAGGATGATCCCGAGGATACCCTGCTGGCGTTCATCGATTCCTACGTGACATACATTCAGTACGCCGACATCCGCTGCAACATGCTGTGTGGCTACGTGAGCGCCCAGAACGTCGCCCGCCAGACCAACGGCACCTACACCAGCTTCATAGAAGAGATCCAGTGGGCTATCGTCGGCAAGGGTACAGGTGTGCTGGACCCACCCTACACCGTCAACGGCCAAGGGGGCAGCATCTATCAGAGTTACAAGCCTGATGAGACACCCTACAACAGCACCAGCCATCAGTTCATGCGCTGGGCCGCGCCGCCCACCACGGTGAATCTGGGAGACGGAGGCCACACACGGGTGGAGATGGAGGAGTGGGCCGCCAACCTATCCGACAATTACGTAGGCTACAACTACAGCTTCACGATGTCGCATGAGAACGATGACGAGGCTCTGTGGTCCCCTTATTGGGTGGATCACTACCCAACTTTTTTCCTCGATGGCCGATCGGTGCGGTATGCTTGGATACCCTTGACCATCATCCAGATGTTGCGGGACCCTCGGTGCGAGACAACGGCGGTGTACGGCAACACGGAGCTGAATGAGTCGCTGGTAGCGATTGAATTCTTCGACAAGACTGAGCAGTCTTTTGTGTCCAAGCACTATAGCTGGGCTGACATCGATGGGGATCCGATTACGATCACCGAGGGTGCTACTAAGATAACGCCGGGAGGGCTGAGATGATTAGGGTGAATCTGATTTCGGATCTTGTGGAGAAGCAGATACAGGACACGCAGAACGCCATGTCCCCAGAGGAGAAGGAGGCCTTTGAGGCGCGACAGGTGGAGATCCGCAAGCTGAGGGCACGGGCGATCAAGGACAAAGCCGGGACTGAGACGCCAGAGCCTGATCTGGGACATCCGCGCTTGAGGGCCTCACCCGTTATGATACCTAAGAGGATTTAACCATGGCGCTGAAATTATCAGACCTGCAGTTCTTCTACTCGAACGTTACAGCCTCGGACAACCCCATTGGGGATCCCGATACTGGGCTGGGTGGCAGCATTTCGACGCACACCAATAAGCGGATCAAGAGTCAGAACGCGACCACCATCACCATTGCGGGCATTACGTTTGTCGATGCTTACGGCAACCCGGAGGGCAATGGTAGCCTAGCGTACACGCACAACGGCGGCACTGGGCGGCAGGTGTCATGGCGGCCCGCTGGGCAAGCCACCTATTACGGCGTTGTGGTGGACGCTGGAGGCACGTTCCTGATCGGGTCCTCATCAGGGTACATGGAAGTCACCGTGGTCGCTGGGTCGCTCCCTGTGTCCGATCAACTGCAGTCGATCACCATCTCTAACAACCTGCACGCGATCTTTCCACAAGTGGCCGCCACCGACTCTTTGCTGGGGATCACCGAGTACCGCTGCGTGTACATCAAGAACATCTCCGCCACTGACGCGGCCCCTGATTGCAAACTCTGGGTAGCCTCGAATACACCCGGCGGTGACACCGTGGACATCGGATTGGGAACCTCGGGCCTGAATGGGATCGAGCAGGTGATAGCAGACGGCGAGACTGCGCCTGTAGGTGTGACGTTCTCTGCGCCGAGTACGTCCGGGACCGGGCTGGTAGTTGGTAACATTCCTCTCGGGCAGCATTACGCTTTCTGGATGCGCAGAACCGTCCCGGTAGAGACCCGAGGCACCGTGATCTCCAACGGGGTGGTGTTGGGGCTGTCGGCTACGATCTAATGACATTAATTGCACTGGAAAGCTAACGTATGGCATACCCCGTAAAATGGCTTAGTTCAGGTATGGGTAGCGCCCCGGTACTCGGTGACGTCACGCCGGGCGGCTTGGTCGCTATGTTCCGCGCCTGCCTGATCAATGGATTCGGGGCGCAGACACCCACGACAGTGACCTACTCGGGCGGCAAGATTACCGCTACGTTCAGCGGCGCTCATGGCTTCCTGCCCTACCAGATCGTGAACATCACCGGAGTAAACGAGTCGGGGTACAACGGTGACCAGCGCATCGACTCCACCACGTCCACGACGATCACGATCACCCCCCAGACTGCGCCGACTGTTACACCGGCTACCGGTACGATCAGCATCAAGACGCCGCCGCTCGATGGCTGGTCAGAGACCTATTACGACGCAGGCACGCACAACATCGTGTTCTCGCGCACCAACGTGAACGCGACAGATTACAAGATACGAATCTACAACGACATCAGCTACTCGACGAACACCACGTACGGTAACTGGGTCGCCAAGGTCGATGTGATTACGAACTGGACGAACATCACCACCTACACCCTGCAGCAGACGGCCTATTTCCCCGGCAGCGCCCGGTACGCCACTTCGCAGGAGTGGGTTGTCATGGGCGACGACCTGATGTTTGTTTGGCTTAATAGGTTTGCCGCCAATAGCAGAACTTCCGCCTATATTTTTGGGGACATCAATTCGGTAGTGGGTGGGGATAGGCACCACTGCATAGTGCTGGGCTGCAGCAATGACGGTGCTGCGCGGTGGAATACCAGTGGGGCCTATGCCACCCACTCAAACCTCGGGACGTTCAAGAGCACGTACCAGCGTTGGCTGATGCGCAACTACGGCGCGGTGGGCGGTATCCTCACCGGCTCAGGTATTACTACCGGCACAGGCTCAGTCGTGTGGGATTTGCGTGGTTACTTCGAAGCACGGTTCGGGCAGTACGTCACGTACCCCAACCCGGTGAACAACGGCCTCATGGTATTCAAGGGGCCGCTGATGATCACCGAGACCAACAACGTGCGCGGCTACATGCCCGGCTTGATGCAGCCGCTGTCAGAGCCGATCACGATTCTGCACAACACCATTCTCACGACGTTGCCGGGGCTGGAGGGCATACCCGTGCTTCTCTACAAGGTATCCTATTCGACAAACAACGACGCCGCTGAAACGCTGGGCGCTTGGCGGCTGGATAACTGGAGAATAGCGTAATGGCGTACAACGTAAAATGGTACCAAAGTGGAATGGCGGGTGGGCCTACCTTGGCCTCTGCTACAGCAGGAAGCCTTAATGCTTTGCTCCGGGCGTGCCTGATCGACGGCTTCAACAGCCTGTCAGTCACCTCGGCCACGTACTCCTCGGGCACCGGCAAGGTAACGCTGACCTTTGGCGCTGCACACGGCTTCTTGAAGCACCAGATCATCGCGGTAAGCGGCGCAACTGAAGCGAACTATAACGGAGAGCAGCGCGTGACGTCGGTGCCCACCACGACCACGCTGGAGTACGTACCGGCAGCCGCTCCCGCCTCCACGACCACCGGCACCATCCTGTGCAAGACACCGGCTGTTGGCGGCTGGGTGGAGACCTATTATGACGGCGGCACACATAAGCTGATACTGAGCCGGTCGAGCGGGGCCGCCACTCCGTACAAGATCGTGATCACGAATAATGCGAACTACTCTAGCACGGAGTCCTACACCACTTACATCTGCAAGGTCGAGATTGTGCAAGGGTATGTGAATGACACCACCTATGAGGTAGTTCACACCACGTATCCTGCAGCGGGTTGGAGAACTTCGGCGGGCGAAGACTGGTCTCTCCAAGGCGATCATCTGGGGTTTTATTGGTCGAACCAATACGCTGTAAACTCCAGAAGTTCAACGTATTGGTTCGGGGATATTGTATCGCTGCGGCCCGGTGACGCAGGTCACTTCGCCGTCTGCGGTACACCGAATGGCGATGTTCGTTGGAATGCGACGGGTAACGCTACTCACAGGGGCATGGTGGGGATTGCGTATAACGTCCAGAACCATCTGATGACTGGGTACGATCAGCTCCAAGGCACCGCGACGTTTGACCTTATGATGACAGGCTCTACGGCGGTGGGCGACGAAATAGCTAACCCCAGTCTGGGCACCACAGGCATGTTCTTTTTCAACGGCCCGTGGTTGATACGCGAGGTACCGGCAACCCCGTGCCCTATCAGGGGATACATGCCGGGGATGATAGCTCCCCTGCAGAACGACCAGAGCTGGCACCGTAGAATACTGGAAGGCGTTCCGTGGGTTGGGGGTGCGCTCATCTACGTGAACAAGAGCCAGTACAACAACGTTAATGACTCAGCCGCATACCTGTTCGCTGTCCGTCTGGATGAATGGCGGACAATAGTAGGTTAATCCATGGCAATGCTGGTTAAACATCGCTTCGACGGTCATGCCCTAGACACCTACGGGTCTCTGCATGGCACGGTAACGAGCACGACTTTCGAAGCATCCAAGCTGCACGGACAGGGCGAGGAGGCCGTGTTCAACGGCACCACGTCCAAGATTGTGTCCGGCCTGCAGATGTCCTCACAGACCGCAGCGATTTTCTCTGCGTGGATAGAGCCGATCAGCGGCAACGGCTACATCATGGGCCAGCACAACGGGTCTACGCAGGGTGTTGGTCTGGAGCTGAACTGCGACCGCACCACCATCGATGCGAGCTACCCAGAAAACAAGATACTGTGTCACTTCGATACCTCGTTTGCAGACTCGTCGATCTACAAGCATGTATTGGTACCTAACGCTACGGCCCTACCGACCATTAGCGCCACGCAGTCGAAGTTTGGCGGCAAGTCGCTTTCTTGCCAAACGGCGTTGTCCTACTTGTACGTACCCACGATAGGCACCTCTGGCGTTCTCGGCACAGGAAATTTCACCATCGATATGTGGGTTTACCGCACGGTGGCTGGTGTTACGCACAGCTTGTACGACCAGCGCCCTGCGTCCACTAACGGGGTTTACCCGTGGTTATACATTGCCGCCGCCGATAACACGCTACGCTATATGGTCTCGTCGGTGGATCGGATCACGGGAGCTACGACAGTACCCGCGAATACGTGGTTCCACGTCGCCGTGGTACGCAATAACGGCACCACCACTATGTACTTGGATGGGGTGGTGCAGGGCACGGCCTACACCGACGCCAACTCGTATATCAACGGCGCGAGCAGGCCGATAATAGGGGCTAGTGGGTTTACGATTGCAAACGATGTATTTACCGGCTACATAGATGAGCTGAGAGTACGTAGCGGGGCAACGTGGACAGCCGCGTTCACACCCCCTACCACGCCCTATGCCGACCACTACATCGTCGAGGCGCGTATCAGGGGCACTCTGAACGGACTGACAACCGGCTGGTACCCGATCCCCAAGGATCGCCACACCCCGGTCACGCTCTCGTACGACACAGGTGTCTTATCGCTATACATCGGCGGGGAGTTGAAGGAGACGGTTTCGGCTACTGTGACGTGGCCCGCAACACCGTTCACCTTTGGGTGCTTGAACGCAGGCACCAACTTTACGGCCTGCAGGATAGCCGCTTTCGCTGCATGGGATGTAGCCGCGAGCACCACGGCGGCACTCTACCTGAGCTGGCCGACCAATCTTGACCAGATTACGGATATAACGTGCCCGCCCACAAACGAAGACAGTTTCACCAGCAACACGGTGGCCAGTCAGGGGACCATTTATTCCGGAGGTACGGCGGCCACGGTCACGCACGATGCTGGCAATAACGCTATGAACTTCAACGCAACTGCGGGGGGCAACAACCAGAACCATTTGGTGTGGTCTAGCCTAACACCCTCCCGGCAGTTCACGTTTGAGATCGAGATGCAGATGTTTTCTGACCCAGCCAACAGAGATCACTGGGGGATGATGGTCTGCATGGGTCCGTCGGCGTCCAGCTACCTGCCCTATATGCGCATCCATTGGGTAGACAGAACATTTGTCCCTGCCCCGTCATTTTTCAGTACGGTATCTGCGGCGACAACCCCGACCCTAGTTCTGCTACATGCTGGGGATACTTTTGTGGATAGCGTAACCCGAACGATCCGCATTACATGGGACTTCAACACGCGACACATGGTGCTCTACGCAGACGGCATCAGGATATACGAGGTGGCGGCTGACCCCGGCCAGAATGCTGGCTGGCTAAATACTGCAGACGGTTTGACAGGCCAACTACCGGCGATAAATGCGTACAACGCCAGCCTCAAGATTTACGGATTCAAGTACTGGAACTACGTTATACCGGGCGCTCCGTTCGGAGACTCGGTTATCAGAAGGTGCCGTTACCCTTCCACTCCGAGGCTAGTCTCTGATCTAGTTGTCCCGTGGAAGGGCTACCACCCGTATGGCAGCAGCCACGCGGACATCGTATCCGACGGCTGGGCGTCCAAGACCGTAACGAACCACCCGAAGGGTAATCTGGCGGGTAACCTAAACGAGGAGTACGACGTTACGCTTGCAGGCACACCTGCGGGGCCTAATCGTATAGGGCCAGTAGCGTGGACAGATCAGGTAGACGGGGCCGGAGCAAAATACTCTACCGGTGATGGGGCGCAGCCAGACCCGGCAAAGTTCGGCAAGATTCAAGGGACCATTACGGAAGTGCCGGGGTCCCCCGTCAGTAGATTGGTGTGTTGTTACGCTCAGGACGATCAACGTCTGATAAGATCAACGTGGAGTGGGCAAGATGGGTCCTACCTATTCATAGATCTGCACATGGATAGGCTGTACACCGTGGTGGTTTACGACTATACCGGGGCGTATAACGCCGTTATTGCGGACAAGGTGTCGCCTGAACTCAATGTGATATGACGGCCTCGACAGACGGCGGATAAGGCATGGCGGTGAATCTGCAGCTGGGTGCGCTAGTACTGGAGAGCCCCAGCCACAGCAGCCCGCTAGACATAAATCTCTCCCCCGCGTACGGGGTTGACGTAATACCCGATACGGGGGCCCTCACGTTCGTGGGTCTTGCCCCCACGGTACTCATTGCTGTACCTGCTGGTGCACTTAATTTCACTGGGCTTACGCCCACCATTCTCACCCCGGTTGTAGTGTCCGTGGGCGTGGGCACGGTGGTATGCACCGGGCTTGAGCCTGAGATAATCACGCTAACGGGGTCCGGGGCTGAAATACCCACGGGGACCGTAGATGCTACAGGTCTGGCCCCCACGGTATTGACGCCGAGGACGGTGCCAGTACCTTTGGGCGCGGCGACCTTCACGGGTCTGGCACCGACGTTCGTTCAAGGTGTTCGCACCCAGCCCGGTGTGGGGTCGCTGGTCCTCACAGGCCTCGCGCCCAAGACACCTATCGTGTCGAAGGTTCCTGCAGGTACCGTGGCTTTCACGGGACTTGCTCCCAAGGCGATCATCAACAACATCGTCCAGCCGGGGGTAGGGTCTCTGGTGCTCACCGGTCTCGCACCGGCCTACAAGAACGCCATCACCTCGCGGCCACCCGCAGGTACGGTGGCTTTCACGGGCCTCGCACCGGCTGCGCTGATCAACATCATGGTAAACGTCCCCACGGGGACCATGACGATCACGGGCTTGGAGCCTGCGCTTACGTTCTCCCTGAGCTTTGCGATACAGCCTCTCGACAAGGCTGCCATGGTGGGGGGCACGGTGAGCTTCTATGCTCAAGCGCTGGGAGAGGCACCCATCGCCTACCAGTGGTACGAGGAGACCGCAGGCCTGTTGGTGGGGGAGACATCCCAGACCTTAACCCTGACCAACTTACAGGCCTCGCAGCTGGGTCAGCGGTATTACGTCAACGCCACCGACGCCGCCTCAGCCAGCCTCAACTCTCGAATGGCGTTCTTGGAGGTACGCCCGCTCACGGCCAACAACGCCATCGCGGGCAACGTGTCGGTGTACTTCGTCATGTCTGGAGGGTACTACAACACGGATCCCCGGCTTTCGCTGGGCGGCCCGGCATCACTGGCTGCAGGTGGCATACCCATGCCACAGCTGGCCGAACTCATCACACCGGGGGACGCGATACCGGGGGTGGAGTTTATCGGGTCCGCTGGGGTCGCTCTCGGTACGGCTACGCTGAGCTGGGACGCCGGGACAGGGGTCCTGACGTGGACCGATTCTGCGTTGAACACCGCGACGGTATATCTGGGCGGGGCCAGTGGCCTGTACCAGACCTCCGGGGTCAACGGTAGGGCTATGTTCAAGGTGGAGACCGCATACCTACCGGGGGTCAATGACACCGCCACGTACCACATCGCTGACTGGCATCAGAACGTCTTCGATGATGTTTCCTACTCAGAAAGAGCGGTGCAGCATTATAATTACCGAGCGTTCTTCTTGAGGAACAACACTACCAGTGCTCTAGTGAATGCTGTGGTGGCGGTCACGAACACGCCGACCTACGGCACCATCGCGTTGGGTTCCGAGTACGCGACGGCGACCGGCACGGCCATCAGTGCGGACTACCGTGAGCACAATGCGGTCTACGACAGGAACGGGATGATGCTGTTAGCGGCAAAATCAGAAGCAACCGTTTCGGGGTACATAGATTACTATCACTGGGATGGCGTATTCCAAGCACCGACCTACCCCGCCACCGTGTTGGTGCAGGTCTCGGATGGGGTACACACCAACCTGCCGCTGGTGCTGGCGGATGAGTACGACAGCCTTATGCAGCTGTCTAATGTAAACTTTGGGGCGTCCGTCACTTGGGCGAATGTCCCGGCACAGGGGTATGTATCCTTCTGGATACGGCGGGCTATTCCGCCGGGGAGCAGTGGCACCGCATTGACGCTGGACGATTTTAATTTATCAGTGACGTATACAGGAGCATGACATGGCAGCCCAGTTTTCAACTTTCTACTCAGACGAGATCTTGGACAACATTTTTAATGGGGGGACGTTCGTATTTCCTACGGCGTTATGGGTGGCGGCGTTTAACTCCGGGGCTCAGGCGTCACTGAGAACGAACACCACGGCGACGTGGTACACCAAAGAGGTACCCACCTCAGGCACCGCCTACGCCCGGATTCCCATCATGGCGGCCACGGGCATCACGTTCACGATCTCCGCCAACGGCATCATCACTAACCAAGGGCCAGACATTGTGTGGGCCCAAGCCCTCGCGTCATGGGGCACGGTGTACACCATAGCGCTAGTGACCACAAGCGCCGCCAACACCGGGAACTGCCTTGCCTACGTGGATCTGGATACCCCACGGGTTATCGAGGCCCCGGACGTGCTGAGCATCCCCACCGGCGCACTAGATATCACGCTGTGATGCCCTGATGAGCGAGTGCGGGAAGCAGCCCGATAAGCATTGTTGCTGGGTACAAGGTAAGCCGTGCAGGTACCTTAAAACCACAACCCAGAAAGTCCGCAAGGAAGAAGGGTTTTACTGGCGGTGCAAACTGAGGGAGGAACTCGGCTCGTGGGAAGCCGTGCACGCGTGTGAGCGGTACACCACCGAGATAAAGCCGAAGTGGGTTGAGACCGGGGTCCCCGACTGCGGAGACTGGCCTAAGGGGAACAATGGGTTTGCGTGCACAGTCTGCGGGATAAGATC